>Ga0209370_1000349_pt1 | contig 71267 bp, 60 predicted proteins | sample AgamicAtPrz_FD_187164 | JGI IMG/M metagenome (GOLD analysis project Ga0209370, IMG submission 187164) | Agave microbial communities from Guanajuato, Mexico - At.P.rz (SPAdes) (version 2) | ecosystem: Host-associated > Plants > Phyllosphere > Phylloplane/Leaf | place: Guanajuato, Mexico...
CGCGTCGTGCGCGCGCTGCGCGAGGCCGGCCTGTCGGTCACCGCCGGCGACTCCCGCACGCAGGACTTCCAGCGCGACCTCAGCCCCGAGGTCTGGCTGCCTCGCGTCACCGGCTTCGATGCCGTCGTGAATGCGGTCGGCCTGCTGCGCGACACGCCGCGCCGCCGGCTCGAGACCGTCCACCACGAGGCGCCCGCCGCGCTCTTCGAGGCCTGCGCCCGGGCCGGCGTGGCGCGCGTCATTCAGGTTTCGGCCAATGGCGTGGCGCACAGCCCGACCCGCTACGCCACCACCAAGCGCGCCGCCGACGAGGCCCTGCTGCGCCTGCGCGCCCAGGGCCGCCTCGACGCCACCGTGCTGCGCCCGAGCATCGTCTTCGGTCGCGGCGGCGCCAGCGCGGCGCTGTTCATGAACCTGGCCCGGCTGCCGTTGCTGGTACTGCCGCGGGCAGCGGTGCAGGCGCGCGTCCAGCCGGTCGCGGTGCAGGACGTCGCGCAGGCGGTGCTGCGGCTGGTGCAGGACGGCGGGCCCGAGCTGGTCACCGCCGTCGGTCCACGCGCGCTCAGCCTGTCGGCCTTCATCGGCGAGTTGCGCCGCCAGCACGGCCATGCGCCCGCGCGGGTGCTGCCCTTGCCGGACGCACCGAGCCGCTGGAGCGCCCGGCTGGGCGACCTGGTCAGCGCCCAGCCCTGGAGCAGCGAAGCCCTGGCGCTGCTGGAGCAGGACAACATCGGCGACGCCGCCGCCTTCGAGCGCGTGCTCGGGCGCCCGGCCGTTCCGGTCGAACGATTCGTGGAGGCCGCATGGGCATCGGGCGAGTGAACTTCCGCCACCGCCGCACCCGGGTCGTGGCGCGTGCCGGACTGATCGCGCTGTGGCTCGCCACCGGCGTGGTCAGCCTGATCGGGCTCGATGGCCAGAGCCGCGCGCTGATGGTGTCCGCCGGCACGCCCGAGGCCTGGATCGCGCCGGTGATCGTGGCGGGCGCGCTGGCCGACCTGCTGATCGGCCTGGCGATGTGGCGCTGGCACCGCCGCTGGGTCTACCGGCTGGCCGGGGCGGTGATGCTGCTGATGACCGCCGTGGCGACGATCATCCTGCCCACGCTGTGGCTGGATCCGCTGGGCAGCCTGACCAAGAACCTGCCGATCGCGATCCTGCTGCTGATCCTGGACGAGGACGCGCCGGCCTGAGACCCGTCGCAGTCCGGCGGCAGGCTTCGAAAGCCAACAACAAGACCTCAGGGGGAAAACACCATGAACACCTATCTCGTCATCAAGTGGCTGCACATCGTCTCGAGCGTGCTGCTGGCCGGGACCGGCTTCGGCTCGGCCTTCTACCTGTTCTTCGCCAACCGCAGCGGCTCCATCGCCGCGCAGGCGGTGGTGGCGCGGCTGGTCAAGCGCGCGGACTACTGGTTCACCACGCCGGCGGTGATCGTGCAGCCGCTCACCGGCGTGTGGCTGGCGATGCAGGCGGGCTGGACGCTGGACACGCCATGGCTGGCGCTGTCGATCGGGCTGTACCTGCTGGCGGGCGCCTGCTGGCTGCCGGTGGTGTGGCTGCAGATCCAGCTCTCGAAGATGGCGGACGCCGCGCTGGCCAGCGGCCAGCCGCTGCCGGCGCTCTACTGGCGCTACGCCCGCTGGTGGGAGGGCCTGGGCTACCCGGCCTTCCTCGCGGTGCTGGTGGTCTTCTACCTGATGGTGAACAAGCCCGCCCTCTGGGGGTGAGCGCCAGGTGACCCCGGGGTGCCCATGGGGTCGCCCTGGGTGAAGCCGGGGATCGCCCCGTCGCGGGAGCGGGATCGGCGACTCCCGCCACAATCCCGCCCCATGAGCTTCGAACCCACCCCGCTGCTGGACATGGCCAGCCCCGAGGCCAAGCGGGCCTCCTACGACACCCTGGTCGCGCAGACGCAGGCGCTGCTGCATGGCGAGCGCGACGCGATCGCCAACCTCGCCCAGTTCGCCGCGCTGGTCTTCAACGCCGTGCCCACGCTGAACTGGGCCGGCTTCTACCTCGTGAACCCGAAGAACGACCAGGAGCTGGTGCTCGGCCCGTTCCAGGGCAAGGTCGCCTGCGTGCGCATCCCGTTCAGCCGAGGCGTGTGCGGCGCCTGCGCCCGCACGCGCGAGATCCAGCTGGTCGAGGACGTCCACGCCTTCCCCGGCCACATCGCCTGCGACGCGGCCTCGCGTTCGGAGCTGGTGCTGCCGGTGGTCGCGGGCGGCGCGCTGCGCGCGGTCTTCGACCTCGACAGCCCCGAGCCCGCGCGCTTCGACGCGATCGACGCCGAAGGCTTCCGGCGCGCGCTGGACCTGCTGGTCGCCGGCACCGACTGGGCCTGAGCCGCATGCGCACGCGCACGATGCGCGCCCTCGCGGCGCTGGGCCTGGTCGCCGCCTCGGCCCTGTCGGTCGTGTCGATGCCGCTGTCCGCGGCGGAGCTCAAGCTCCGCGTGCTGGAGACCAGCGACATCCACATGAACCTGCTGAGCTACGACTACTACCAGGACCGACCGGTCCAGGAGTTCGGCATGGCTCGCACCATCACGCTGATCCATCGCGCCCGCGCCGAGGCGCCCAACAGCCTGCTGTTCGACAACGGCGACCTGCTGCAGGGCAATCCGCTCGGTGATGTCGTGGCCCGGGTCCGGCCGCTCGCGGCGGATCAGGTCCACCCGGCCTACAAGATCCTGAACCTGCTGGACGTGGACGCCGCCAACCTCGGCAACCACGAGTTCAACTACGGCCTGCCCTTCCTGCGCCAGGCCATCGCCGGCGCGGCCTTCCCCTATCTGAACGCCAACGTGATGGAGGCCGACGGTCGCCGCCACGCCTTCACGCCCAGCGTCATGCTCGAGCGCGAAATGCGCGACGAGGCGGGCCAGGCCCATGCGCTCAGGATCGGCGTGGTCGGGGTCACGCCGCCGCAGATCCTGGAATGGGACCGCCAGCACCTGGCCGGCAAGGTGCGGGTGCGCGACATGGTGGAAGCCGCCACCGAGCAGGTCACGGCGCTGCGCCGGCGCGGCGCCGACCTGGTCGTGGTCATCGCCCACACCGGCATCGACCGGACCGAGCTGCCGCGGCTGTCCGAGAACATGGCCGCCCAGCTCGCGCGGGTGAAGGGCGTGGACGTGCTGCTGCTGGGCCATGCGCACACCGAGTTTCCCGGCCCCGGCTTCGCCGGCTACCCCGGCGTGGACCTGGCCAAGGGGCGGCTGTACGGCACGCCGGCGGTGATGCCGGGGCGCTGGGGCGACCACCTGGGCGTCGTCGACCTGACGCTGCGGTCCACCGGCCAGGCTGGCCCCGGCGCGCGCTGGCGGGTCGCGGACAGCCAGTCCAGCCTGCGGCCGATCTTCGACCGCGCCGCGCGCCGGCCCCTGGCGGACGCCGACCCGATGCCGGCCGTCGTCATCGCCCAGGAACACCAGGCGACCCTCGACTACGTCCGCAGCCAGGTCGCGGTCGCCGACCAGCCGATCCACAGCTACTTCTCGAAGGTGCTGGACGGCAGCGCGGTGCGGCTGGTCGCCCAGGCGCAGCTGGCCTATGCGCGCAAGGCCGTCCAGGGCACGGCGCTGGAGCAGCTGCCGATGCTCAGCGCGGCGGCGCCGTTCAAGTCGGGCGGCCGCCAGGGCTGGACGCAGTACACCGACATCCCCGCCGGCCCGGTCGCCATCAAGCATGTGGCCGACCTGTATGTCTATCCCAACACCATCAAGGTGGTGAAGCTCACCGGCGCCCAGGTGCGCGACTGGCTGGAGATGTCCGCCGGCCAGTTCCGCCGCATCGATCCGCAGGGGCCGGCGCGGCAGGACCTCGTCGATGCCGCTTATCCCAGCTTCAACTTCGACATGATGCTCGGCCAGGACGGCGCGCTGCGCTACGAGCTGGACCTGACCCAGCCGGCGCGTTTCGACAAGGACGGCCAGCGCCAGGGCGACGGCCACCGCGTCGTGAACCTGAGCTGGCGCGGCCAGCCGCTGGACGAGCGTGCCGACTTCCTGGTCGTGACCAACAACTACCGCGCCTACGGCGGCGGCCACTTCCCGGCGCTGGCGGCGGACAAGGTCGTTGTGGACGCGCCGGACGAGACCCGCGAGGCGGTGGCCCATTTCCTGGCCGCCCAGCCCTCGCTGAGCGCGGCGGTGGCGGCGCCGTCCTGGCGCATCCGGCCGGTGCCGGGCGTGGCGATGCAGTTCGTCTCGGGCAACGGGGCGCTCGCCCACCTGAAGGAGACGCCGCAGGTGCGGCGGGTGAAGGACAACGGCGACGGTTCGTCGCTGTTCGAGCTAGCGCCCTGACCTGAAGCCCTGGCCCTCACCTGACGCCCTCACTGGGCCCTCAGGCGCCCGGGCGGGGCTCAGACGTGGATGTCGAGCAGCGCGCCTTCCGCGCGGAGCTGCGTCTGCAGCACGCGCAGATTGGCGACGTAGGCGTAGGTGGCGGACTTCTGCTCGACCAGGTCGGTCGCCAGGTCCTCGCCCGGGGTGGGCAGCTTCTCCACCCGGGTCGTCACGCCATTGCCGTCGGCGGCGGTCTCGGCCTCGATGCGCTCGCGGTGGTAGCCGGGCGTGGCGACATTGGCGATGTTGTTCGCCGACGCCCGCAGCCGTTCATTGGCGGCGGACATCCCGGACAAGGCGGTCGACAGGCTGACGGTGGACATGGGTTTCTTTCCAGTAACCCGGCCTCAAGCGCGCGGGCATGCCGCCGTCATCGGCAGATTCCGGACGATCTTTAGAAAAGAAATGGCTTTCCCCGCCATTTCTTTTGATCACCGATCCGCTATTCGCCCAAATCCACCGGATCGCCGCCCGCCGGGCGGGGTCGCCGGGCCGCGCGAGCGGCTGGCCCCCGCCGGCTGAGGCGCCCGGCGCCCTCAGGCGCCCGCCAGTTCCTCGAAGCTCCCGCTCGAGATGAACACGCGGACCGAGTCGCCGCCGGAGGCCTTGGCCTCGGTGCAGGCCAGTTGACCGGCGCCGAGCACCGCATCGACCGTGTCCAGCGACGGCTGCAGCTGCACAACGCCCAGGCTGGCCTTGACCCGCGCGCGGTGCAGGCCCCAGCGCAGCCGGAAGCTGGCGATCGACGAGCGGATCTTCTCGGCCACGATCTGCGCGTAGTGCTGGTCGCAATCGGGCAGCAGCACGACGAAATGGTCGTTCTCCATCCGGGCGACGGTGTCCGACGCCCGCACCTTGGTGATCAGCATCTGGCCCAGGCCGTACAGGAAGTGGTCGGCGACCTCGGCGCCCATGCCCTGGATGACCTCGGTGAAGCGGTCGATGTCGACGAACAGCACCGACACCGGCTCATGGCGGCGGCTGCCGACATGCTCAGCCAGGCGGCGCTCCATCTCGCGGCGGTTGGCAAGCTCGGTGACCTCGTCGTGCTTGGCGGACCAGGTCGGCTGCAAGCGCTGCTGGCGCGCGGCGGTGACGTCCTCGACGATCCACATCGCCTCGCCGGCCGGCTGTTCCCAGTGCACCGGCGTGGCCTGCAGGCGACCCCAGAAGCGCGACCCGTCGCGGCGCACGAACTCGACCTCCTCGTCCAGCGGCCGCCCGGCGCCGAAGGCGGTGCCCATGCGGGTCTGCAGCGCCTGGTGGGCGGCGTCGGACACGACCGAGCCGCGCTGGTCGGTGCCGCTCAGGTCGGTGTCGTCCCCATGTCCGAACAGGTGGTTGAAATGCTCGCTGACCACCTCGAAACGGCCGGCGGCCACGAAGGCCACGGCCAGCGGCGCCCGCACCAGCAAGGCCCGCATGCGGGCGGCGATCGGGTCGGCGGCGTCGTGTTGGGATTGCATGTCGTCTCCTGGCGTATGGCGCAGGTGTACCTGTTTTGATCAGGCCTGGGAACCCCGGACAGGCCCCCGTTCCGGCGCCGGACGGTCGCTCCGGGGCGGCGGCGCCCAGGGCGGCGTCAGGTCGGCATCAGGGTGGTGGCGGCGCGATCTGCTCCGCCCAGTCGTACAGGGCCGACAGGATCTCCCCGGCGCGTTCGTCCTCCGACTCCTCCGCCGCCTGGGCCAGCGTGTCGATGCGCTCGAAGAAGGCCTCCAGCGTCTGGGCACCGCCCTCGCCCGCGTGCAGCCGCGCCGCGCGGTGGTGCTCCCAGCGCGCCGCCTCGTCGCCGCTCAGGCTGTCCGGGAAGTTGCGGGCGCGGTAACGGAACAGGATCTCCTCCAGCCGCCCGTCCTCGAACGCGACCTTGCCCTGCGCGACGCGGTCGGCCAGCGCCTCGGGCGACAGCCCGCGCAGCCGCTCGAGCGCGCGCCGGTCGTCGTTGGAGACGAAGCCGCCGTACAGGTCCTCGTCCACGTCGACGCCGCCCTCGCCGGCCGGGCGCTGGAACACCTGGGGCCAGCGTTCCGCCAGTTCGCGGCCGCGGGTGGCCAGCAGCTCCGCATGCGCCAGGCTGCGGGCGATGTCCAGGCCCCAGCGGGCGGCCATCTCCGGCGACAGGATCTTCAGCGACGAGATCACGATCGGCGACTTGTTGACATGGATGGTCTTGATCGGCAGCCGCGCCACGCCCTCGGGCAGGGCCTCCTGCTTCGTGTAGAGACGCAGCCGGATCGCCTCGGCGTCGAGGCCGAGCAGCTCCGCGGGATCGCTGCCCAGGTCCCAGACGATCAGCTCGTTCTTGTTGGTCGGATGCGGCGCCAGCGGCCACACCAGCGCGATGCAGCCGCGCTCCGGGCCGTACATGCCGGACACGTGCAGGAAGGGCCGGTTGGTGCCGATCTCGGCCCAGACGGCGTCCTTGCGGCGCAGCTTCAGGCAGAAGTCCCACAGCCGCGGCTGCGCCTGCCGGATCAGCCGCGCCAGCGCGATGGTGGCGCGCACGTCGGACAGCGCGTCGTGCGCGGCCTCGTGGGCCAGGCCGTTGGCGGCGGTCAGGTGCTCCAGCTTGAAGGACGGCCGGCCGTCCTCGTGCCGCGGCCACTGGAGGCCCTCGGGCCGCAGCGCGTAGGCGCAGCGCACGACGTCCAGCAGGTCCCAGCGGCCGCAGTCGTTCTGCCACTCGCGGCCGTAGGGATCGATCAGGTTGCGCCAGAACAGGAAGCGGGTGACCTCGTCGTCGAAGCGGATGGTGTTGTAGCCCAGGCCCACCGTGCCGGGGCGCGAGAGCTCGGCATGGATGTCGGCGGCGAAGCGGTGCTCGGGCAGGCCGTGCTCGGCGCAGGTCTGCGGCAGGATGCCGGTCAGCAGGCAGGACTCGGGATCGGGCAGCGCGTCGGTGGGCGGCTGGCAATAGACCATCAGCGGCTCGCCGATCTCGTTCAGCTCGGCATCGGTGCGGATGCCGGCGAACTGCGCCGGGCGATCGCGGCGCGGCACGCGCCCGAAGGTCTCGTAGTCGTGCCAGTAGAAAGTCATCTCATGCATGGGGCGGCACGATACCTCAGACCTCATGGATACTTCGGCGCCCTGGCGTGGGCCTTCCGAGGGGGGAACTTCGGGGGGACCGCCCCCGCGCCATCCCCCCAAGATCGGACGAAGACCCGAGATGCCGCTCAGCCACCTGCTCCTGTGCCTGTCGATCCTCGCCACCCTGCTGCCGGTGAGGGCCCCGTGGCCCTGGCTGTCGCTGCTGATCATGGCGGTCACCGCCGGACAGATCCACGGCCAGCTGACGATCGCCGCGCTCGTGCCGGTGGCCGCGATGGCGGCCCTGGCCTGGATGGCGATCGCCGCGCGCCACCGGCCCCGGCGCGAGGCGGTGCTGATGGCGCTGATGCTGGTCATCGGCCTGGCGCTGGCGCTGCATCTGCTGCCGGGCTTCCTGAACCCGACCTACCTGGTGGCGGCCTCGGACACGCGCCCGCCGACGCTGCGCTACCTCAACTTCGACAAGGGCGTGGCCGGGATGCTGATGCTGGCGGTGCTGGCCGCGCAGCAGCGGCGGCGCGCCGAGGGCGTCGGGCTCGCGTCCCCACCGGCAGTCGCACCCGGCCTGCCGGCCGTCGCGCTCTGGGCGACGGTCGCGGCGACGCTGGCGCTGCCCTGGCTGCTGGCGGTGGCCGGCGGCCTCGGCCGGCCGACGCTGCGCTGGCCGGAGAACGCCGGGCTGTTCCTGGCGTCCAACCTGTTCCTGACCTGCGTCGCCGAGGAAGCCGCCTTCCGCGGCGTCATCCAGGGACTGCTGGCGCGGCGCCTGGGCACCGACCTGCGGACCGTCAACGGCTGGCTGCCAGTGCTGCTGGCGGCGGTGCTCTTCGGCTTGGCGCACGCGGCCGGCGGGCCGCTCTACGTCGGGCTGGCGATGCTGGCCGGGCTCGGCTACGGCCTGGCCTATGCGCTGAGCGCCCGCATCGAGCTCGCCATCGCGCTGCATTTCGCGCTCAACGCGCTGGTGTTCCTGACCCTGGACCTGCGCATCGGCTGACGCCGCCCGCCGCGCGGCCGTACGCGGTTCGTGTGTCTCCCGTGTACGGATTGTTGCCGTCCGCACGCGGCCCCGGACAGGCCAGCATGTCTGACGATAATCCGCCGACCTGAACTCGGCGCCCCGCATGCAGCAGCTCGCTCAATTCGCTCGCACCGTCGCCACGGCCGTGGCCGGTTTCTTCCAGGCGCTGTGGCGCCGCACCGCGCCGATGCGGACCTCGCTGCGCACGCTCCCGGCGTGGAAGCGCATCGCGGTCTGGTCGGGCGCGGGCGTGCTGGCCATGGTGCTGCTGCTGGCGGGCGCGGCGGCGGTGGTCTGGCCGGGCCTGCCCGACCTGGACCGGCTGACCGACTACAACCCCAAGCAGCCGTTGCGCGTCTACACCGAGGACGGCCAGTTGCTGGCCGAGTTCGGCGCCGAGCGCCGCAGCTACTTGCCGCTGGACCGCATCCCCAAGACCATGCAGCAGGCGCTGCTGGCGGTCGAGGACGCCAGCTTCTACGAGCACCAGGGTGTCTCGTTCACCGGCATCTTCCGGGCGGCGCTGGCCAACCTGTTCTCGTCGCGCAGCCAGGGCGCCTCGACCATCACCCAGCAGCTGGCGCGCGACCTCTACCTGACCAAGAAGAAGCTCTACACCCGCAAGTTCGTCGAGATCCTGCTGGCCTTCAAGATCGAAAGCCAGCTGTCCAAGGACAAGATCCTGGAGGTCTACATGAACCAGATCTACCTGGGTCAGCGGGCCTACGGCTTCGAGGCGGCGGCGCATGCGTACTACGGCAAGCCGCTGAAGGAGCTGTCGATCGGCGAGACCGCGATGCTGGCGGGCCTGCCGCAGAACCCCTATTACGCGAACCCGATCATGAACCTGCCGCGCGCGCAGCGCCGCCAGGCGGTGGTGCTGCAGCGGATGGTGGACGTGGGGATGATCACGCCGGCGCAGGCGCAGCAGGCGCGCGACGAGCCGGTCCGGCTGCGCAGCGCGCAGGAGCAGCGGCTGCCCTACGGCCAGTACGCCGCGGAGATGGTGCGACAGGTGGTCCACGCCCAGTACGGCGACGAGGCCTACAGCCGCGGCCTGCGGGTGACGACGACGCTGCGCATGGACGACCAGGTTGCCGCGTACAAGGCGCTGCGCCGCACGCTGATGGACTACGAGCGCCGCAAGGCCTGGCGCGGCCCGGAGGGCGAGGTCGACCTGCCCGAGGGCATGGACGCACAGGACCAGGACACCGCGATCGCGCAGGCGCTCAACGAGCATCCCGACAACGACGACCTGCGCGCCGCCGTGGTGACGCAGGTCGCGGCCAACCGGCTCCAGGCGACGCTGGCCGATGGCGAGGACATCGAGATCAAGGGCGACGGCCTGCGCTCGGTGCAGTCGGCGCTGTCGGCCAAGGCCAAGCCGGAGCTGCGCATCCATCGCGGCGCCATCGTCCGGGTGCTGCGCGGCAACCCCACCAAGGAGTTCCCCAAGGGCGCCTGGGCGGTGACGCAGTCGCCGGAGGCCGAGGGTGCGCTAGTCTCGGTCGAGCCCGACAGCGGCAAGATCCTGGCGCTGGTGGGCGGCTTCGACTTCAACCGCAACCAGTTCAACCACGCGACGCAGGCCTGGCGCCAGCCGGGCTCCAGCTTCAAGCCCTTCATCTACTCGGCGGCGATGGAGAACGGCGCCAGCCCGGCGACGCTGGTGGACGACGCGCCGATCTCGGTGGGCGACTGGAGCCCGCGCAACTCGGACGGCAACTTCGACGGTCCGATGACGCTGCGCCAGGCCCTGGCCAAGTCCAAGAACATGGTCACGATCCGGGTGCTGGAGCAGCTGACGCCGGCGCGCGGCCGCGCCTGGGCCGGCAAGTTCGGCCTGGATGTCGACAAGCAGCCGGAGAACCTGACGCTGGCGCTGGGTTCGGGCTCGGTGACGCCGCTGCAGATGGCCAGTGCGTACTCGGTCTTCGCCAACGGCGGCTACCTGCTCAAGCCGCTGCTGGTGACGAAGATCGTGGACGCGCAGAACCAGGTGCTGTTCGAGGCCGAGCCGGAGAAGCTCACCGACGAGCGCCGCGCGATCAGCGAGCGCAATGCGTTCATCACCGGCTCGCTGCTGCGCGAGGTGGCGATCCGCGGCACGGCCTACCGCGCCAGCCAGTCGCTCAAGCGCTACGACCTGTACGGCAAGACCGGCACGACCAACGACGCGGTGGACGCCTGGTTCGCCGGCTTCCAGCGCCGCGTGGCGACGGTGGTCTGGATCGGCTACGACCAGCCGCGCAGCCTGGGCGCCAGCGAGACCGGCGGCGGGATCGCGCTGCCGGCGTGGATCGACTACATGGCCGTGGCGCTGCGGGACATCAAGCCCTCGGAGATCGAGCCGCCCAAGGACGGCGGGCTGGTGCAGGAGGAAGGGCCGTATGGACCGGACTGGGTGTACAGCGAGTTCGCCGGCGACGCCGGGCTGAAGACGATCGGCCCGATGCCGCCGCCCTTGCCCGCATCCGACGCGGCGTCCGGCGCCTTCCCGGGAGCACCTGGCGCCTCCGGCGCGCCGCCGTCGTGGTGGATGGGTGGCGAGCGCAGCGGCGGTCAGTGATCCGCATCGACAGGGAGCTTCCGACATGACCTCCAGCCTGCTGCGCGGCGGCACCGCCGCCCTGCTGATCGCCGCCGCATCGATGTCCGCCTGGGCAGCCGACGAGGCCGACGCCATCGAGCCCGACCAGCCCGGCATCGTCGAATCGAGCAGCACCGTCGGCAAGGGCCGCGCGCTGCTGGAGACGGGGCTCGGCTACCAGCGCGACAAGAGCGACGGCGTGCGCGGCCGGCTGTGGTCGACGCCGACGCTGCTGCGATTCGGCTTCGCCGAGGACTGGGAGTTCCGCGTCGAGACCGACGGCTACCAGCGCCTGCGCGCGACCGACGCCGACGGCACGACGCGCGCGAGCGGCTGGGCCGACACGGCGCTCGGCGTGAAGTGGCACCTGCAGGACAGCGATGGCGAACGCGGCAAGCCGGGCCTGGCCTGGCTGCTTCACGTGGACATGGACAGCGGCTCGGCGGCGTTCCGGGGCCAGGGCTTGCGGCCGTCGCTGCGGCTGACGGCGGAATGGGACCTGCCGCGCGACTGGTCGGCCGGTGTGATCGGCGGCCTGTACCGCGACCGGCGCGAGGACGGCGGGCATTTCGTCGGCGGCATCCTGGGCGCCTCGGTGGGCTGGCCGATCGCCGAGCGCTGGAAGGGCTACGTCGAGGTCGCCGGCGATCAGCTCGCGTCGACGCGCAACGGCGGCCGCAGCGTCTCGGCCGGCACCGGCGTCACCTGGCTGGTCGACCGCCGCGTGCAGCTCGATGCCTCGCTCAACCGCGGGCTGACGAAGCAGACGCCCGACTGGGTGCTGGGGCTGGGCGTGTCGGTCGGGTTCTGAGCTCGGCCACCGTTGTAGGCCTGACGCTCTCTTGGCATCTCCGTAATGGGCAATTTTCAGCACCACTCTCGTTTTCCGAAGCAGAAGCACGTGACGGCATATCGCTTCCCGTTCGTCTGCTTCGATTGCCGCAAGTCCTTCAAGTTGCCAGTCAGTACCGGAACGCGCCTTTGCCCCCAGTGCAGACGCCCGATGGAAATGCTGAGCAGGAAGTTCTCGACACCAAGGTCTGCTGACCTGGTTCAGTGGAAGAAGGTGCAGTTCCTCGTGGAGCATGGCTTCCGCTTCTACTCCGTTTACAGAGTCGTCGAGTCGGGTGGCAAGCAGTCAGTCCGCTATCCAGCAACGTTGGCAGAGGCAAAGGACTTTGTCGTTGCGTTTCGCGAGCAAGCTGAATTGCCGGCACCGACCCGTCATAGGGCGGTAACGGGTTCGCACTCGCCGCGCCGGACCCAGGGCGTTGCGCGATACAAGCACGGCAACTCATCAACTTAGCCGGATGGTCTCTTTACCGGCGTCATCGCGACGGTAGTCAATGTGCCGAACTACATCATTTGCCACGCTCTCGAGGACGTCTAAAAGCTGCGTCAGCGTCACGCATAACAACACATCCCTCCGCTGTCTGTCCGATGCGACGACCACGCTATGCAACGCGCCTTTCTCGTCAAAGACTGGGGAGAAAACAAAGCTATGCACAAGCTGATGGCAGAGTTCCAGGATGGATATGTCCCGGTAAACCGACGCGTTCTGGTCGCAGACTTCCGGCCACTTCCAGTAGTTAATGAGCGTCACCTGCTCCAGGACCGGATAGGCTTCCAGCTTGAGACGTCGCGCGGTCGCGCGGTCAGTGAGCTTGTTTGCCTCCTTCAGTTTGCGGATTGCATAGGCCGAGAAAAACAGCGCCTTCTCGAGCCGCAGGAGCTTCTTCTCCTCGGGACCGTCACTCAAGCGAAGTGCCTTGAGCCACTTCGCAGTCCTTTTGAGTTCCTGCTTCCAAGGATAGGAGTCTTGAATCATCACAGTCCTGTACTTTTGCGTGTGCGGTGGATTTCGCCATAAGGGGACCGTATCGCCAAGGCACTTGATTGCTTTCACAACGACGGCGCCTGGTCGAGCAACATCGTCGGGCAATCTCACCGAGCGAAATGCCAGCGCAGCCCAGTGGGACTCCAGCCGCTTCCGGCCGACGAAGCCTCCGACCGCCAGTTGAGTCCAAGCGCGTGGATTGGCTCCTGAGCCACACCACGTGACCCTCCCTTCGCTGGATGATTCCCGGCGCCCTCGGGATGGCGTACAAAGCCGGCTGTCGTTTCAGCCTCGCTGGATGCCCATGCGCCTCGCTCTCCGCACCGTTCTTCGCTCGACGCTCCTCTCGCTCGCCTGCTGCGCCCTGCCCGCTTGGGCGGCGCCCGCCAGCGGCACCTTCACCGCCTCGCGCGCCTGCGAGGCCTTCCAGTCCTTCCGCAAGAGCACCAATCCCGACGGCGCGAAGCTGTCGCCGGGCACCGGCTACACGATCCTGGAGACGCATGACGCGGGCTGGACCCGCGTGCAGGTGCCGGGCGCGCGGCCGTCCGAACGCTGGGTGCAGAACGACTGCGGCAGCGCGGGCGGTGGCTTGGACGTCTCCGCCGCGGCGAAGTCCGGCCGCGCGCCGGCCGAAGGCAGTGGGCTGTCGATGTCGGGCCGCGGCGGCATGTGCTCCACGGCCAACGAGTACGACAGCTTCGTGCTGGCGATGTCGTGGCAGCCCGGCTTCTGCGAATGGACAGCAGGCGGCAAGCGCGGCAAGCCGGAATGCGAGGCGATGGAGAGCGGCAAGCTCAAGGTCAGCAACCTGACGCTGCACGGGCTGTGGCCCAACCGCCAGCAATGCGGCATCAGCTACGGCAACTGCAGCACGGCGCCGATGACGCTGTCGAAGGAGACGATTGCCTACATCGGGCCGTGGATGCCGAACTTCCTGTACGAAAAGGACTTCGGCGAGCACGAGTGGCGCAAGCACGGCACCTGCCAGGCGATGAATCCGGACGCGTATTTCCGCCGGGCGGTGGACTTGGTGAAGCAGTTCAACGATTCGGGCGTCGGGCAGTACATCCGGCAGAACATCGGCGGGTCGATCTCGCGCCGCGCGTTCTACGACAAGCTGAAGGCCGAGACCGGCAGCGACGCGTACCGGGACAGCGTCAAGCTGATGTGCTCGGGGCAGTACCTGACGGAGATCCAGGTGAAGCTGCCGCGTGATTACCAGGCGGGCGGGTCGCTCAAGCAACTCCTCGGTGACCAGCCCGGCGGCAGCGGCGGCGGCACCTGCCGCGGGGATGACATTCGGATCGAGGCGAGTGGGCGCTGAGAGCTTCGGATTCAGGTTCATCCATTCGGCGGGTCCCGTTTCGACGAGACCTCGTCCCCCAGCACCTGCAGCCCGGCCAGCACGGGCGTCAGCACGCGATCGACCGCCTGGGCCAGCGGCCCGAGCGCGGCCTCGTCCGCATCGCGCAGGCACGCCTGCTCGAGCGCCTGCGCCGCGGCGTGGACCTCCTTCATGCCCAGCGCCGCTGCCGCGCTCTTGAGGTCATGCGCCATCCGCATCGCCGCTGCGTCGTGCGCGGCGCGCAGGGCGAGGAAGCGCGGCAGGAAATCGGTCTCTCGGTCCCGGAACAGCCGTAGCAGGCGCCGATACAGCGCGCGGTCGCCCATCATGCCGGCGAGCCCCACCTTCAGGTCGACGCCCGGCAGCGCCGGCAGCGCCGGCAGGTCCGGCGGACCGCTCCCCGCGGCAGCGTCCTTCCCACCGGCACGTGCCGCCCCAGCGTCCCGACGGATCCAGCGAGCCAGCGTCGCGAACAGCTCCTCCATGTCGATCGGCTTGGCGACGTGGTCGTTCATGCCGGCCGCCAGGGCCTTCTCCCGGTCACCCACCATCGCGTTGGCGGTCATCGCGATCACCGGCAGGTCGCGCCATTGCGGCTGGCGCCGCAGCGCCTGCGTCGCGGCATAGCCGTCCATCACCGGCATCTGGCAGTCCATCAGCACGCCGTCGAAGGGATGGCTGGCCAGCATCGCCAGCGCCTCCTGGCCATTGGCCGCCACCCGCGTCTCGATGCCGGCGCGCCCGAGCACGTCCAGCGCGAGCTCCTGGTTGAAGGCGTTGTCCTCGACCAGCAGGAGGCGCGCGCCCCGGAGCGCCGCCCGGTCCCCCTGCAGCGATTCCTCGCGCCGGGCGCGCCGCGTCGTCGGCGCCACCGCCAGTCCGAGCGCGGTCGCGCAGGCGTCGAACAAGGTCGACGGCGTCACCGGCTTGGTCAGCAGCGCCCCCACCGTCACGCCTTGATCGTCCAGCTGCTGCTGCACCTCGTGCCGGCTGAAGGCCGTCAGCATCAGCACCGGCGGCGTCGGATGGCGTGGTCGCTCGCGCTCGGCCAGCAGCCGCGCGCACATGACGCCGTCCATGCCGGGCATCCGCCAGTCCAGCAGCAGCAGGTCGTAGGGCTCGTCGCGCGCGTCCGCGAGCGCCACCTGGCGCAGCGCCTCCATCCCGTCCGCGGCGGTGTCGACCTTCAGCCCGAGCGCGCGCGTCATCGCCGCCACCACCTCGCGCGCGCAGGCGTTGTCGTCGACGATCAGCGCGCGCGTGCCCTTCAGCCCGGTCCGGTCGGGCGCGGCACGGCCCGCCACCGCGGCGGTCCGGTCGGCGGCCGCGTCGAGTTCCAGCCGCACGCTGAATCGGAACCGGCTGCCCTGCCCCGGCTGGCTCTCGACCTCGAGCTCGCCGCCCATCAGCCGCACCAGGTGGCGGCTGATCGCCAGGCCCAGGCCGGTGCCGCCATAACGCCGGCTGGTCGACGCGTCCGCCTGGGTGAAGGGCTCGAACAGACGGCCCTGCTGCTCCGCGCTCATGCCGATGCCGGTGTCGCTCACCTCGAAGCGCAAGCGCACCGACGCGTCATCGCGCGCCAGCACCGCCACGCCGATGACGACCTCGCCGCGCTCGGTGAACTTGACGGCGTTGTTGCCCAGGTTCAGCAGCACCTGTCCCAGGCGCGACGGGTCGCCGACCAGCGCCTCGGGCAGCTCCGGCGGCTCGACGAACAGCAGCTCCAGCCCCTTCTCCTCCGCCTTCAGCCCGATCAGGTTGGCCAGGTTGTCCATCACGTCCGACAGGTTGAACGGGATCGCCTCCATGTCCAGCTTGCCGGCCTCGATCTTCGAGAAGTCCAGGATGTCGTTGATGATCCCCAGCAGCGATTCGGCCGAGGCATGCACCTTCTGGATGTAGTTGTGCTGCTGCGGGTTGAGCCCGCTCTGCAGCGCGAGGTAGGACATCCCCAGGATCGCGTTCATCGGCGTGCGGATCTCGTGGCTCATGTTGGCCAGGAACTCGCTCTTGGCGCTGCTCGCCGCCCCGGCCACGCGACGCGCGTGCCGGTCCGCCTCGGCCTGGCGGCGCTCGCTGAGGTCGACGATGAAAGCCACGCCCTGCCGGGTCGAGTCGCTCAGCAGCGCGCCGCCGATCAGCACCGGCACCCGGTGCCCGTCGCGATGGAGGTAGTGCTTCTCGTAGGACGCGCAGCGACCGGTGGCGCGCAGCTGCTCGATCGCCCGCCGGTCGGCCTCGGCCTCCTCCGGCGGCGTGAGCGCCGTCCAGTCGATGCGCCCCGCCTCCAGGTCCTCGCGGGTGTAGCCGATGATCTCCAGGAAGGCGTCGTTGGTCTCGGTCACCGCGCCCGACACCTCCCAGAAGAAGATGCCGATCATGCTGGACTCGATCACGCGGCGCAGGCGCGTCTCGCTCGCGCTCAGGGCCTGTTGCGCCTCGTGCTGCGAGACGGTGCGTTCCTCGATGCGCCCGGCCATCGCGTTGATGCCGCGCTGCAGCTCGCCGATCTCGTCGTCGACGCCCGCCTGCGCCACCCGCGCCGTCAGGTCGCCGTGCTCGATGCGCTCGACGCAGTCCAGCGCCACGCGCACGCGCCGCATCAGCCAGCGGCCGAACAGGTGGACCATCAGCCCGCCCAGGCACAGGGCGACGAAGGTGATGCCACCGATCGCCCGCATGAACCGGACCATCGGCGCGTACATCTCCTGCTGCGACACCGCCACGCCGATCACCCATCCGACGGGCTCCAGCCCATGGAACACCGCCATGCGGCGGTCGCCCAGGTAGTCGTACTCCAGCGAGCCGGTCCCCTGCCGCACCATCTCCGCGACGAAGGCGTGCCGGGCGCGTTGTCCGATCGGCCCCTGCGGGTGGTAGACGACGCGCAGGTCGTTGCGCTCGACGATGAAGAGCGTGGCCGAGGCGAAGCCCTCCTTCTGGCGCAGCTGACGCAGTTGCTCCTCGGCCTCGCGGGCGGCCGCGCGCACGCCGGAGCGGTACAGCTGCTGCCGGATCGCCTGGGTCGCGCCCTGCAGTTCCAGCTGCATCAGGCGCTCGCGCGACTGCCGCAGGTCGGACTGCAGGAACACCACCGCCGCGCCCAGCACCAGGGCCGTCATCGCCAGCACGATGAGCAGCGACAGCAGGTTGAGTCGCGTCGAGACCTTCACGGCCGGTCCTCGCCTCAGAACCTGAACTGGTCCACGTTGTCTTTCGTGAACACCATGACGGGCAACGCCACCTGCAGGCTGATCGCGTCCTTGCGCGGCGTGAAGCGGCCGAGCCGGCCGGCGTCGAAGGCCTGACCCGCCTTCATGCCGCCGGTGAGCAGCTGGCGCGCGCAGTAGACGGTGAGGTAGCCATGGTCCGGCGCGTTCCAGAGCAGCACCGTCCGGACCGTGCCGTCCTTGAGGAAACCGCGCATCAGGTTGGGCGTCGAGTTGCCGATGACGGCCAACTGGCCGACGCGACCCGCATCCCGGACCGCGCGCGCGACGCCGGGCAGGTTGGGCGCGCCCAGCGCCACGATGGCCTTCAGGCCGGGCATCGACTTCAGGTAGTCCTGCGCGATCCGGTAGGCCTCCTCGGTGCTCTCGCCCGCGGGCCGGATGTCGACGATGCGCAGCTCCGGATGCTTGCGGTAGATCGTCCGCTTCATCGCGTCGATCCAGCTGGTCTGATTCGGCGCGGTGAAGCTGGTGGTGACGAGGGCGATGTCCCCCTTGGGGCCGATCTCGCGCACCACGGACTCGACCAGCCGCGCGCCGAATTCCTCGAAGTCCACCAGGTTGACGAAGAACTCGCGCTGCTGGCTGTCGCCGTCCCAGCTCATCACGCGGATGCCGGCGCGCTGCGCCTTGGCCAGCACCGGCGCGATCGCGACCGGGTCGTTCGACGCGACCGCGATCAGGTCCGGTTTCGTGGGGATGAGCCGCTCGATCATCTCGATCTGCTTCTCGACCTGGTCCTGCGTCGGCCCGGTCCAGGTCACCGACACGTCGGGCAGCTCGCGGGCGGCGGCGTCGATGCCGGTCTTCACCGCGTCGTAGTACGCGATGCCCACCAGCTTGGGCATGATCACGATCCGGTGACGGGGCGGCGGCTCAGGCTGCGCGGACGCCAGCGCCGGGACCGACAGCAGCGCGGCGCCACAGGCCAATCCACACAGCACACGCAGCGAACGCAGAGCACGCAGCACGCGGAGCAACGGGACCATGGTGCGCTCCTTGGTGAACGACGCGACCGCCCGACAGGGGCGGCGCTCCCGCCGCAATGCTGCGCCGTTCCGCCGGGGGAGCGGGCCACCTGTTCAGGGGGCCCGGTGGGGTCTCAGCGCTTCCTGACGATCACGCTGCCCACCGAATACCCCGCGCCGAACGAGCAGATCACGCCCAGGTCGCCCTGCTTCAGGTTGGCGCGGTGCTCGTGGAAGGCGATCACCGAGCCGGCCGAGGCGGTGTTGGCATAGGTGTCCAGGATCAGCGGCGCGATCTCCGCGCCGGCCTCGCCGCCGACCAGCTTCTTGATCACCAGCTGGTTCATGCCCAGGTTGGCCTGGTGCAGCCAGTAGCGGCTGACGTCGGTGGGCTGGATGTGCAGCGCGGCCAGGTGCTGCTCGATGTGCGCGGCCGCGATGGGCACCACTTCCTTGAACACCTTGCGGCCTTCCTGGCGGAAGGTCTTGTCGCGCGCGTCGGGATCGCTGTCCTCGGCCTTGTTCATGAAGCCGAAGTTGTTGCGGATGTTGTTGGAGAACTGCGTCGCCAGCTTCGTGCCCAGGATCTCCCACTGCTCCGGGGCGACCGCCAGGTCGGCGCGCTCGACCAGGATGGCCGTGCAGACGTCGCCGAAGATGAAGTGGCAGTCGCGGTCCTTCCATTCCAGGTGGGCCGAGGTGATCTCCGGATTCACGATCAGCACGCACTTGGACGCGCCCGAGCGCACCGCGTTGTAGGCCTGCTCCAGCGCGAAGGTCGCCGACGAGCAGGCCACGTTCATGTCGAAGCCGTAGCCGCCCGCGCCCAGCGCCTGCTGGATCTCCACCGCCATCGCCGGATAGGCGCGCTGCATGTTGGCGGCGGAGCAGAACACCGCGTCGACGTCCTCCGGCTGGCGTCCCGCCGCGGCCAGCGCCTTGCGGGCGGCGTCGACGGCGATCTCGGCCATCAGCGACAGCTGGTCGTCGGCGCGTTCCTGGAAGCGCGGGTACATGCGCGTCGGGTCCAGCACGCCTTCCTTCTCGATCACGTAGCGCTGCTTGATGCCGGAGGCCTTCTCGATGAACTCGACGCTCGAATGCACCAGCGGCTCGCGCGTGCCGGCGGCGATGGCCTGGGCATGCTCGGCGTTCTGCAGGTCGACGTAGCGGTTGAAGGCCTCCACCAGCTCGGTGTTGGTGATGACGTGCGGCGGTTGGTACAGGCCGGTGCCGCTGATGACGACGGAATGCATGGGGCTGGTCTTTTGAGGTCGCCCGGTGAGGGGCCAAGGGGGCGAAGTTTAGCGAACTGCGCTCAAAAGCCCCCGATCCGTGCATGCTGCACCGCAAGGTGGCGAGGCCCTCGCCGGGGCATGCGTAGAATGAGCCACCGGGCCCAAATTTTGGGACCCGGTTTTTTTTGGCCGGGTCTCAAGTCAAGCGCTCGCAGCCCAGGGCATGCACTGCATCAACGCAGCCCGACTTTGCGACTTTGGACCATGGAAATCTTTGACTACGACAACATCCTGCTGCTGCCGCGCAAGTGCCGCGTGACCAGCCGCAGCGAGTGCGACACCTCGATCGACTTCGGCCCCCGCCGCTTCAAGCTGCCGGTGGTGCCGGCCAACATGAAGACGGTCGTCGACGAGTCCATCACCGAATGGCTGGCCGCCAACGGCTACTTCTACGTGATGCACCGCTTCGACCTGGACGCCCTCGCCTTCGCCCGCGGGATGCGGGACAAGGGGCTGTTCGTGTCCCTCAGCGCTGGCGTGAAGGACGCCGATTACGCGCTCATCGACCGCCTCGCGGCCGAGGGCCTGGGCGCCGACTACATCACCATCGACATCGCCCATGGCCATGCCGACTCGGTGCAGCGGATGATCGCCCACATCAAGCAGAAGCTGCCGCAGACCTTCGTCATCGCGGGGAACGTGGGCACGCCGGAGGGCGTCATCGACCTCGAGAACTGGGGCGCGGACGCGACCAAGGTCGGCATCGGCCCGGGCAAGGTCTGCATCACGCGGCTCAAGACCGGCTTCGGCACGGGAGGCTGGCAGTTGTCGGCGCTCAAGTGGTGCGCGCGCGTGGCGACCAAACCCATCATTGCCGACGGCGGCATCCGCCATCACGGCGACATCGCCAAGAGCGTGCGCTTCGGCGCGGCGATGGTGATGATCGGCTCGCTGTTCGCGGGGCATGAGGAGTCGCCCGGCAACACCGTCGAGGTCGACGGCCGGCGCTACAAGGAGTACTACGGCTCCGCGTCCGACTTCAACAAGGGTGAATACAAACACGTCGAGGGCAAGCGCATCCTCGAGCCGGTGAAGGGCAAGCTGGCCGATACCTTCCGTGAAATGGAAGAGGACCTGCAGAGCTCCATCTCATATGCCGGCGGTCGAGCCCTCGGTGATTTGCGCAAGGTGAATTACGTGGTATTGGGCGGAGAGAACGCGGGCGAGCACCTGTTCATGTAAGAGGTCGCCTCCAAAAGGAGAAGCCCGGCCAAGGCCGGGCTTTTTCCTTTGCCAGTTCTAAAACTACAGATCCAGCACCCCACCGGAATACATCACCGAGATAGTTTCAAAGTTGCCCCCCGAAAACGCGATGGACGTTTCATAGTAGCTAGCCAAGCTTCCCGCAGCATTTATTTGCATGATTGCCCTCCCCTCCCAGCGCTGAATGGAAAAATAATCGGAGATCTGTTTCCCCGCCTCAACTTCAAATAGACCACGAAGATCTATCACATCGCCGGTTCGAAAATCGTAGTCTTGCGCCGTGATAAAGTGGCCATCACTACCATTCTTCTTCACCACGAATCGGTCGGCACCTTGCGTCCCGACGGCAACAGTATTATCAAATTCCGCGATGTGCCGCTGAAATTCAAAATCGAAGGTGCGAACAGCACTTTCGCTGGCGCCAAAAAATGGCTTTGAACCGTCGGTCGTGAACTGCTGAATCTGGACCGACTTTGCACCGTCGACAAATCCGAACTCCTCAAGTGCGATCTCCCGGTTCGCGCCACCGTCCTTCCAAGTCTTGCCTCCGTCCAGGCTATAACGCCAACTCGCACCGGGCTCAAGATCGCCAATGACCACCGTGGAAATGTTGGTGATGCCATCGTCCGGACGCTCGCCAGTATCGAATTTGAGCGAAGCCGTCGGAGCACTGTTTTTCAAAGTGACTTCGTACTGAGCCGCCTCGCTGGCGTTGCCAGCCTTGTCGACCTGTCGGACCAGCACGCCGCGAGTGCCACTACCGCCCGCGAACATGTCTGCCGAAATCTTGTCATCGATCCAGGTCAAGCCGTTGTCGAGACTGAATTGCACATGGCTGAGGTCGGAATCGCGATTGCTGACCAGAGACACGTCCAGCGTGCCCTGATAGCCGAATTCCGCTCCCGCGGGTTGCGTGAACATGACTTGCTCGGGGGCCTGGGTATCCAGACGGAATTCGAAGACCGCCTGATCACTGGCAACGCCTTCGTTCACCTGCTGGACTCGCACTTCTCGCGTGCCGTTGCCGCCGCCGAATTCAGAAGCCGGAATGACGCCGTCGGCAGGGCCGTCCTTCCATTCGCCGCCGTCGATGCTGTAGCGCCAGGTGGCGCCCGCCGCGATGCCGCTGATCGCGACCTTCGCGTCGTTGGTGATTCGGTCGTCATTCCAGCGGCCGCTGTCTTCGACCAAGGCCACCGTGGGGGTTGAGGGCTTGACCACGGGTTTCTCAGGCTCAGGCTCAGGCTCAGGCTCGGGCTCGGGCGTCGGCTTCTCAGGCTCGGGCGTCGGTTTCTCGGGCTCGGGCGTCGGTTTCTCGGGCTCAGGAGTTGGTTTCTCCGGCTCCGGCACCGGCTTCTCCGGTTCGGGCGTTGGCGTCTCCGGTTCTGGACCGGGCTTCTCGGACTCGGGACCCGGTTTCTCCGGCTCGGGTGACGGCTTCTCGGGCTCGGGCGTCGGCTTCTCAGGCTCGGGCGTCGGCTTCTCAGGCTCGGGCTTGGGCTTCTCCGGCTCAGGGGCGGGCTTCTCGGGTTCGGGTTTCTCGCTGACCGGCGGGTGGAAGTCTCCCGACTTCCCGCCTCCGCCACCCGAGGTCACCGCCGCCAGACCGGCCAGTGCCATGGTGCCCACGCCCAGCATCGCCGCCGTGGACCCGCCGCCGCCGGCTGCCGCTTCGGTGCCCTCGTTCGGCGACGCGCTCTCGCTCCCTTGGATCTGCTGTTCATCCTGATCTTCAGGACGCTTCTTCCGCCCCGGGGGCTGAGCGGACTTTTCTTGCACGGCGACCTGCCGCTGGCTTTGGACCTTGTTCATGACGTAGGGGGGGCGATGCCTCGCAGGAGTGGAAACGGGGGAGTCTCCTCAGGCCCCGCCACCAACGCACTGCCTTAAAGGCAGCGCATATCGCCAGGGTGCCCACCCATTGATGTAGGCCACCCCTCCTGCGAAATGCCTGTCCTCGCCGCGTCGCTCAGCCGGCGAGCCCCTCGCCGCGCAGCGCCTTCGCCGCCTCCACCATGTGCCGCAGCGCCGCCTCGGTCTCCGGCCATCCCCGCGTCTTCAGGCCGCAGTCCGGATTGACCCATAGCTGATCCGCGGGAATCACCTCCGCCGCCTTGCGCAGCAGCCGCAGCATCTCGTCGCTGCCGGGCACCCGCGGCGAATGGATGTCGTAGACGCCGGGGCCGATCTCGTTGGGATAGCGGAAGCCGCCCTCCGCCCCGCCGAAACCGCGCAGCAGCTCCATGTCGGAACGGCTGGTCTCGATGGTGATGACGTCGGCATCCATCGCGGCGATGTCCGGGAGGATGTCGTTGAACTCCGAGTAGCACATGTGCGTGTGGATCTGCGTCGCGTCGCCGACCGGTGACGCGGCGACACGGAAGGCACGCGTCGCCCACGCGAGGTAGCCGGCCCGCTCCGCCTGGCGCAGCGGCAGCCCCTCGCGGATCGCCGGCTCGTCGATCTGGATGACGGCGATGCCGGCCGCCTCCAGGTCGGCGACCTCGTCCCGGATGGCCAGCGCGATCTGCAGCGCCGTGTCGGCGCGCGGCTGGTCGTCGCGCACGAAGGACCATTGCAGGATCGTGATCGGCCCGGTGAGCATGCCCTTCATCGGCCGCTCGGTGAGGCCCTGCGCAAAGCGCGTCCACTCGACCGTCATCGGCGCCGGCCGCGCGACGTCGCCGAACAGCACCGGCGGCTTCACGCAGCGCGAGCCGTAGGACTGCACCCAGCCGTTGGCGGTGAACGCGAAGCCGTCCAGCTGCTCACCGAAGTACTCGACCATGTCGTTGCGCTCGGCTTCTCCGTGCACCAGCACGTCGAGCCCGAGCGCCTCCTGGCGCCGCACCGCGTCCTCGATCTCGCCGCGCATCGCGGCGCGGTAAGCCTCGGCATCGAGCTCGCCGCGCTTGAAGGCCGCCCGCGCCGCGCGGATCGCGGGCGTCTGCGGGAACGAGCCGATCGTGGTCGTCGGGAAGGCGGGCAGGCGCAGCCGCTCACGCTGCGCGGCCTGGCGCCGCGGGAACGGGGAGGCGCGCCGGTCCGCATCCGCCGGCAGCGCCGCGACGCGCCGGGCGATGTCGAGCCGGCGCACGCGCGGGCTCGCCGCGCGCGCGGCGCGTGCCTGGCGCGCCTCGATCAGCGCATCGGCCACCGCCGCCTCGTCGCCCCACAACGCGCGCTTGAGCACGCGCAGCTCCTCCAGTTTCTCGACCGCGCCGGCCAGCCACGGCCGCACGTCGGCATCCACCACCGGGTCGTCGCGCAGGCTCATCGGCACGTGAAGCAGCGAGCACGACGCCGCCAGCCACAGCCGCCCGCCGCGCAGCTCGCGCACCTCGCGCACGGTCTCGAGCGCCGCGTCCAGGTCGGCGCGCCAGACGTTGCGGCCATCGACGATGCCGACCGACAACTCCCGGTCCAGCGGCAGCGTCCGCGCGACGTCCAGCAGCTCACCGGCGGCGCGCACCGCGTCCACATGCAGCCCGGCCACCGGCAGCCCACAGGCGAGCGCCAGGTTGCCCGCCAGCGGCGAGAAGTAGCTCGCCAGCAGCACCTGCTGGTCGACCCGGCCCAGCCGCTCGTAGGCGCGGCGCAGCGCGTCCTGCCAGGCCGGCGCCAGGTCCAGGCCGAGGATGGGCTCGTCGAGTTGCACCCAGGTCACGCCGCGCGCCGCGAGCTTCACCAGCAGCTGCTCGTACACCGGCAGCAGGCGGTCCAGCAGCGCAAGGCGGTCGAAGCCCGCCTCCTTGCTCTTGCCCAGGAAGAGGAAGCTCACCGGCCCGAGCAGCGCCGCCTTGGGACTCGCCGGCAGCGCGATCGCCTGGTCGACCTCGGCCAGCAGCCGGTCGGCGTGAAGCGTGAAGGCGGTGGCGGCATCGAACTCCGGGACCAGGTAGTGGTAGTTCGTGTCGAACCACTTGGTCATCTCCAGCGCCGCAGCGCCCTCGCCCGCCGAAGCGCCGCAACCGCAGCCCTCGCCATGCTCATGCGCCGCCACGCCCCGCGCCATGGCGAAGTAGCGCCGCAGCGGCGACTCCTCGCCGGTGAAGCCGAAGCGCGCCGGCTCACAGCCGAACAGCTGGATCAAGTCGGCCACCTGGTCGTAGAGCGCGAAGTCGCCCACGGTGACGTGGTCCAGCCCGGCGCCCGCTTGCAGGCGCCAGTGCCGGGCCCGCAACTCGGCGGCGACGCCCTGGAGCGCCGCCTCGTCGATCTCGCCGCGCCAGTGGCGCTCCAGGGCGAACTTCAGCTCGCGGTTGGCGCCAATGCGGGGAAAGCCCAGCACATGAGTCCGAATCATGTTGTTCTCGTCGAAATTGAATGGGATTCGGAATGTTCGCCGCCAGCGAACTATGATTCAAACGAAAGTTTTTTGCCTTCGTCATTAGGATCGCTCATGCAGACACCTCTGGAGTTGCGCCACCTGCGCACGCTGCTGGCCCTGCGCGAGGCGGGCAACCTCTCGCGCGCCGCCCAGCTGCTGAACCTCACGCAATCGGCGCTGTCGCACCAGCTCAAGGGCCTGGAGGACCATTACGGCACCGAGCTCTTCGAGCGCAAGTCCTCGCCGCTGAGCTTCGGCGTGGCGGGGCAGCGGCTGCTCAAGCTCGCCGAGCTGGTGCTGCCGCAGATCGACGAGGCCGACCGCGACGTGCGCAAGCTGGTCGAGGGATCGGCCGGACAGCTGCGGATCGCCGTCGAGTGCCACACCTGCTTCGACTGGCTGATGCCGGCGATGGATGCCTTCCGCGAGCGCTGGCCGGAGGTCGAGCTCGACATCGTGTCGGGCTTCCAGGCCGATCCGGTCGGGCTGCTGCACCAGGACCGCGCCGAGTTGGCGATCGTCTCGGACGTGGACGCGGAGGAATCGGGCGTCGCGGTGCATCCGCTGTTCAGCTTCGAGATCGTGGCGCTGCTGCCCAAGGGGCACCCGCTGCTGGCCAAGCCCTGGCTGGAGGCCGAGGACTTCGCCGCGCAGGCCTACATCCATTACCCGGTGCCCGACGAGATGCTGGACCTGGTGCGCAGCGTGCTCAAACCCGCCGGCGTGACGCCGCCACGCCGCACCAGCGAGCTGACGGTGGCGATGCTGCAGTTGGTCGCGAGCGGGCGCGGCTTCGCGGCACTGCCGCTGTGGGCGGTCGAGGGCTACCTGGCGCGGGGCTACGTGGCGCGCCAGCGCATCGGGCCGTCGGGCCTGACCGGCCGGCTCTACGCGGTGAGCACCGGGCGGCTGGCGGCCAAGCCCTTCCTGGCCGATTTCGTGCGGATCATGCGCGAGACCTCGCTGGTGAACCTGGGCGGCGTGAGCCTGTTGTGAGCGCGCGCCGAACCGGTGAGGCCGGTGAGGCCGGCGGCGTGCCGAGCGCCCCGCCCCGTGGTCAGGCCCGGATGCGGCATCGGCGCCACGGGGCCGCCGCTATGATGCCGCCCGTTGGTGCTCGCGCCCGGCCCTCCGCCGGCGCAGTTCAACGGGAATCAGGAAGGGTCGCCCGCCCGCGGCCACGGCCCCAACCTGAGCTGCCCCCGCAACGGTAAGCGGAAGGCGCGCCCGGCCGACGCCGTCGACCCCCGATGGCCTCGGCCCCCGCGGCGCGCGACTCGTGGCTGGATCCACTGGACGGTCGTCCGGGAAGGCACCACGGGTTCGTTCTTCCGACAGCCCGGATACCGGCCAACAGGCGGACCCATCGCCCCGTGATGGGTCCATTCCGCATGCGGCCGCGGGGAAGCGGCCGTCTGCCGCCGCTTTGTGATTCCGACATGCAAGCCTCCCGTCCCCGCGCCGCGCTGCGCGCCGTTGCCCGTGCCGCGCTGATCGCCGCCCCGGTCCTGTCCACCGTCCCCTCCGTCGCCATCGCGCAGTCCTCGCTCGACCCGGTCATCGTCATCGGCACCCGCGAGGCGCAGCCGCTGAGCCGCAGCGTCGCGGACGTCGTGCTCATCGACGCCGACACCCTGCGCGACAGCGGCGCCGGCAGCGTCGCCGACGTGCTGCGCCGCTACGCCGGCCTGCAGCTGGCGGCCAACGGCGGTCCCGGCCAGACGGCGGGCTACTTTCTGCGCGGCGCCAACACCAGCGCCACGGTCGTGATGATCGACGGCGTGCGGGTCGGCTCCGCCACGCTGGGCCAGGTGTCCTTCGAGGCCATGAGCCTGGCCAACATCGAGCGCATCGAGGTCCTGCGCGGTCCGGCCTCCGGCCTGTACGGCGCCGATGCGGTCGGCGGCGTGATCCAGATCGTCACCCGGCAGGGCCAGGGCCCGCTGGACCTGCGCACCGGCGTGGCCGTGGGCGAATACGGCTCGCGCCAGGGCGATGTGTCGGTCAGCGGCGCGCAGGCCGGTTTCGACTACGCAGCCAGCCTCAGCCGCGACACCAGCGACGGCGCGACCGCGATCCGCGGCGACCGCGGCAACAGCTCCTACAACCCGGACAAGGACGGCTTCACCCGCACGGTGGCGTCGGCCCGGCTGGGCTTCACGCCGGCCGAGGGCCACCACATCGGCGTCAGCGCGACGCAGAGCCGCTTGAACGCGCAATACGACAGCGCCACCTTCGACGACCAGTTCGTCGCGCATCCGGAAGGCGACTTCCGCAACCGGCTCAAGACGCGCCAGGCGGCGCTCGACTACCGCGGCACGCTCTCGCCGATCTGGACGACGACGCTGCAGTTCGCGCGCGGCACCGACGACTCGGTCAGCGGCCTGGCCGACGCGACGCGCTTCAAGACCACCCGCGACCAGGCGACCTGGCAGAACGCGCTGCGCCTGGCGCCGGACCAGCAACTGGTGCTGGCCTACGAGCGCCTCGAGGAAAAGGCGGACGGCGTCACCAGCGACACGCTCAAGCGCAGCAACAACGCTTACATCGCGGGCTACAGCGGCCTGTTCGGTCCGGCCGCGTTGGAGGCCAACCTGCGCCGCGACGAGAACTCGGTCTACGGCGACAACACCACCGGCAGCCTGGGCGGCAGCATCGCGCTGAGTCCGACGCTGAAGCTGCGGGCGCTGGCGGGCAAGACCTTCCGCGCGCCGACCTTCAACGACACCGACTTCCCCTTCTACGGCCACCGCGACATCCGTCCCGAGCAGGGCCGCAGCGCGGAGATCGGCCTGAACTGGCGCTCCGGCGCGAGCAGCGCGTCGGCGACGGTCTATCGCAACAAGGTCAAGGACCTGATCATCTACAACCCCGATCCGGCCCTGTGCCCGCCGGCACCGGACTTCGCTTTCGGCTGCGCGGCCAACGTCGGCCGGGCCAAGCTCACCGGCGCGACGCTGACCGGCGCGCACCGCATCGGCAACTGGAACCTGGCCGCTAACGTGGACGTCCTCGATGCGAAGGACACCGACACCGGCGCGCGGCTGATCCGTCGCGCGGCGCACCAGGAAAGCGTCTCCGTCGATTACGACACCGGCGCCTGGAGCGCGGGGGCGACGCTGACCGACATCGGCAAGCGGCCGGACACCGGCGCCACGCTGGGCGGCTACGCGCTGCTGGACCTGCGCGCCAGCTGGCGCTTCCTGCCGCAATGGCGCCTGGAGGCCAAGGTCCTCAACGCGGCGGACCGCGATGTCGAGCCGGTCTACGCCTATCAGGGCCTCGGCCGCCAGGCCTGGGTCGGCGTGCGCTATGACATGAAGGGCTTCTGAGACGGGCCCTCCAAGCGGCATAGGCGCCAGCAATGAGCTGGCTGTCCATGCGCGTTTTGGCGATTGGCGTCAGCGCCTGGCAATGCGCGCTGGGCGGCACCAGCGAGAGGATGCCCTCGCCAATCCACATGGAGCGGCACAGTCGGCGAACACAAGCTCCGCCAATTCCAGCTGGCGCTCGAGCATCCGCGTGGTCACCGCGTGATCGATCTTGTAGTCGGCCTTCACCCGCAGGGCCCGCTGGAGCGCCAGATGCTCGCCGATTCGACGGGAGCGGCTGGCCAGTTCCGATCGACATGCCTCGTCCGGATTCAACAGCCGGGCGATCAGGCTCTCATGCACGCCAAAGCTTCCCTGGCCATTCCCCCTCGTCGGTAATTGCCGCTCCCACAGCCGTGACCGGTGATAGGAGGCGTAGTAGGCGCGACTGGCGGCGACACGTCGCCAGGTCTCACCGTCCTTGTTCATCAAGGCGCGGGACACGTACAGGAAGTCTTCGGCGCTCACGCTCATGGCAACTCTCCGGGACTGGATGCGGCCTGGCCGTTCAGGCTGCCGAGCGGCCGCAGAAGCTGACCATGAAGAAGCCCTTCAGCAGGTCCTGGTCGGCGAGGCGGGAGAGAAATCGCTCGTCCCAGGCCAGCGACCGCTTGGGACTCATGTCGAGGGGCACGACATACATCGCCCCGGCGGCAACATCCTCCACGCAGGTGATGTCCAACCAGGGGGGCCCGGCCAGGCGCAGCGAATGGCGCCGGACGAAGCGCGCGGCGCGCTTCAGGATCAGCCGCATGTAATCCACCGAAGCGCCGTGATGCGCCAGCACGCGCCTGAGTTCGTTCGGCACCTCGTGCCAGTCCGCATCCTCGCATCGCGCTTCGAGACCGTCGTCGGCCATCGCCCCGAAGATCGTGCAGGGGAATCGCAGCGCCCTCGACAGGTCCTCGATGCCCGTCCCCTCGTCGCTTGTCGTCCTCGTCATGAAACTGCTCCTTCTTGCCCAAGTCCTGATGGATGGGCTGCAGTCTCCACGTGGAGCCGGCGAACGTCATTCCTCCGAAATGTGGTCTTGAGGGGGGAAGTGATCGACGGTGGTCATTCCCCCCATCGATACTGACCAGAGCCATTGGCGACCAGCCCCCTCAGCTGTACCGCTTCTCCAATTCATCCCAGCCGGGCTTGCCCACCAGCCGCTGGCGCTCCGCGAAGGGCGCGACCAGCGCCGGGTCCTCATCGATCCGGCGCTGCGCCTTCAGCACGCCGAGCGCCTTCTGCATGCCCGCCACCGCGCCCTGCAGCGCCGCGTTGGCGTAGAGCACGACGCCGTAGCCGAGCGACTCCAGCGCCTGCGCATCGGTGATCGGCGTCCTGCCGCCGATCACCATGTTCATCAGCTGCGGCACCGGCAGGCGCCCCGGCAGCGCGCGGATCTGGTCCGGCGTCGTCACCGCCTCGACGAACAGCAGGTCCGCGCCCGCCTCGGCGAAGCGCAGCGCGCGTTCCACCGCGGCCTCGAAACCCAAGGTCGCGCAGGCGTCGGTGCGGGCCATGATCATCAGGTCCGGGTCGCGTCGCGCGTCGACGGCCGCCTTGATCTTGCCCACCGCCTCCTCGGTCGGGATCACCTCCTTGCCGCTGAAGTGACCGCAGCGCTTGGGCGCGACCTGGTCCTCGAGCTGGATGCAGTCGGCACCGGCCCGCTCCAGCGTGCGCACGGCATGCCGCACGTTGAGCGCGTTGCCGAAGCCGGTGTCGGCATCGACGATCAGCGGCAGCGCCACCGCGTCGCGGATGCGGGCCGTGTGGTCGGCGATCTCGGCCAGGCCCATGAAGCCCTGGTCCGGCAGCCCGAACCACATGTTGGTCACGCCGGCACCGGTGATGTAGAGGGCCTCGAAGCCGAGGTCCTCGATCACCCGGGCGGAGAGCGCGTTGAACGCGCCGGGCACGAGCACGCCGCGGCGGGCTTGCACCAGCGTGCGCAAGGTCTGGCGGGGAGAGGTCATGGGTCTGCTCTTGTCGATCTGAAAGCTGGAAAGGGGAATGGGGAAGGAAGGTGGTCTCGATCCGGGCTGCGGGGCGACGGCATCAGGCGTCGGCGAGCACGTCGCCAGGCACCCGCACGACGCCTTCCATCAGCACGCGCGCGCTGCGGCTCATCACGGCGCGCGTCACGCGCCATTGGCCATCGACGAGCGCGGCCTCCGCGCCCACGCGCAAAGTGCCTGAGGGATGACCGAAGCGCACCGACGCGCGCGGCGCGCCGCCGGCCGCTTCGCACACGACGGTGCCGGGGATCGCCGCGGCGGCGCCTATGGCCACGGCGGCCGTGCCCATCATCGCGTGGTGCAGCCGGCCCATCGACAGCGCCCGCACCAGCAGGTCGATGTCGCCGGCCTCGACGAGCCGGCCGCTCGACGCGCGATAGGACTGCGGCGGCGCCACGAACGCCAGCTTGGGCGTGTGCTGACGGGTGGCGGCCTCCTCGAGCGCGCCGATCAGCCCCATACGCAGCGCCGCGTGCGCGCGGATCGCCTCGAGCCGCCGCAGCGCCGCCGCGTCGCCGTTGACCGCGTCCTGCGCCTCGATGCCGGTGTAGCCGAGGGCCGCCGCGTCGACGAAGACGGTGGGAATGCCAGCGTTGATCAGGGTGGCGCGCAGACGGCCGCCAGCGGCCAAGCTCTCGGGCAACGCCAGTTCGTCGACGACCCGGCCAGTGGGAAACAGCGCGCTCGAGCCCCGCCCACCGGCACCGGCACCGGCACCGGCACCGGCACCGGCACCGGCACCGGCACCGGCACCGGCAGCACCACTGGCACCGTCACCCTCCTCGCCCGGATCCAGGAACGCCAGCTCGATCTCCGCGCCCGGAAAAGCCACGCCGTCGAGTTCGAAGTCGCCGCGCTCCAGCACCTGCCCGTCCTGCATCGGCACCTGCGCCACGATGGTCTTGCCGATGTTGGCCTGCCAGATGCGGACCGTCGCCCGCCCGTCGCGCGGCAGCGCCGCCGCGTCGATCAGCCCGGCCTCGATGGCGAAAGGCCCGACGGCCGCCGACAGGTTGCCGCAGTTGCCGGACCAGTCCACCAGCGCCCGGTCGATCGCCACCTGGCCGAAGAGGTAGTCCACGTCATGGCCGGGCCGCGCGCTGCGCGACACGATCACCACCTTGCTGGTGCTAGAGCTCGCGCCGCCCAGGCCGTCGATCTGCTTGCCGTAGGGATCGGGGCTGCCGATCACCCGCAGCAGCAGCCGGTCGCGCGCGGCGCCCGGGGGCCGGCAACCCGCGGGCAGGTCCTCCAGCCGGAAGAACACGCCCTTGGAGGTGCCGCCCCGCAGGTAGACGGCGGGGATCTTCAAGGCAGGTGGAAAGCTCATGTCGTTGCGTGGCGCATTGGCGGCGTCGCGGCCGCGAGGAAATCCTGGGCGAAGCGCTGCAGCACCCCGCCCGCCTGGTGGATCGACAACTCCTCGGCGGTGTCGATCCGGCAGCGTACCGGCACTTCGGTGCGGACGCCGTCACGGCGATGCAGCACCAGCGTCATCACCGTGCGCGGCGCGGGCACGCCCAGCACGTCGAAACGCTCCGAGCCGTCGATGCCCAGCGTGCGCCGCGTCGTCCCGGGCAGGAATTCCAGCGGCAGCACGCCCATGCCGATGAGGTTGGTGCGATGGATGCGCTCGAAGCCCTCGGCCACGATCGCCTCCACGCCGGCCAGCCGCACGCCCTTCGCGGCCCAGTCCCGCGACGAGCCCTGTCCGTAGTCCGCGCCGGCGATCACGATCAGCGGCTGGCGGCGCGCCAGGTAGGTCTCGATCGCCTCCCACATCCGCATCACGGTGCCGTCGGGCTCAAGCCGCGCCAGCGAGCCCGGGATGACCTCGCCCGACGCGTCGCGGACCATCTCGTTGCGCAGCGTCGGGTTGGCGAAGGTGGCCCGCTGCGCGGTCAGGTGATCGCCGCGGTGGGTCGCATAGGCATTGAAGTCCTCCACCGGCACGCCCATGCGCGCGAGGTATTCGCCGGCCGCCGAGTCGACCTCGATCGCGTTGGACGGCGACAGGTGGTCGGTGGTGATGTTGTCGGGCAGCACCGCCAGCGCGCGCAGGCCGCGCAGCGTGCGCGCGCCCGCCAGCGCACCCTCCCAGTACGGCGGCCGCCGGATGTAGGTCGAGCGCGGGCGCCAGTCGTAGAGCGGCGCTGTCGCCTCGGTGGCTTCGGTCGCGGCCGGCGCGATCGAGAACATCGGGTCGTAGACGCGCCGGAACTGCGACGGCTTCACGCAGCGGCGCACCAGGGCGTCGATCTCCTCGTCGTCCGGCCACAGGTCCTGCAGGCGGATCTCGCGCCCGTCGACGACGCCCAGCACGTCGCGCTCGATGTCGAAGCGGATCGTGCCCGCCAGCACGTAGGCCACCACCAGCGGCGGCGAGGCCAGGAAGGCCTGCCGGGCGCGCGGATGGATGCGGCCGTCGAAGTTGCGATTGCCGGACAGCACCGCGGTCGCATAGAGATCGCGCTCGACGATCTCGCGCTCGATCGCCGGGTCCAGCGCGCCCGACATGCCGTTGCACGAGGTGCAGGCATAGGCGACGACGCCGAAGCCCAACGCTTCGAGGTCCGCCAGCAGGCCGGCCTCCTCCAGGTAGAGCGTCACCGCGCGCGAGCCGGGCGCCAGCGAGGTCTTGACCCAGGGCTTGCGGACCAGCCCCAGCCGCCGCGCGTTGCGCGCGAGCAGCCCGGCGGCGATGACGTTGCGCGGATTGCTGGTGTTGGTGCAGCTGGTGATGGCCGCGATGATCACCGCCCCGTCGGGCAGGCGACCGGGTTCATCCACCCAGGGCCCCGCGATGCCGCGCTCGCGCAGCATCGCGGTCGGCAGGCGGCGATGGGGGTTTGAGGGACCGGCCAGCGCGCGCTCGACCGCGCCGATGTCGAAGCGCAGCACGCGCCGGTAGGCCACATCGTCCAGCGTGCCGCCCACGCCGGACCACAGGCCCGCCGCCTTGGCATAGGTCTCGACCAGGCGCACCTGGTCCTCGGCGCGGCCGGTCAGGCGCAGGTAGGCCAGCGTCTGCTCGTCGATCGCGAACAGCGCGGCGGTCGCGCCGTACTCGGGCGCCATGTTGGCGATCGTCGCGCGGTCGCCCAGCGTCAGCCCGGCGACGCCGTCGCCGAAGCATTCGAGATAGGCGCCGACGACCTTCTCGCGACGCAGAAACTCGGTCAGCGCCAGCACCAGGTCGGTGGCGGTGATGCCGGGCCGGCGCCGCCCGGTGAGCTCGACGCCGACGATCTCCGGCAGGCGCATCCACGACGCGCGGCCCAGCATCACGCTCTCCGCCTCCAGTCCGCCGACGCCGACGGCGATCACGCCCAGCGCGTCGACATGCGGCGTGTGGCTGTCGGTGCCGACGCAGGTGTCGGGATAGGCGATGCCGCCGCGCGCGTCGCGCTCCACCTGCACGACCGGCGACATCCGCTCCAGGTTGATCTGATGCATGATCCCGTTCCCCGGCGGGATCACCTCGACATTGCGGAACGCGCGCCGGCACCAGTCGATGAAGTGGAAGCGGTCCTCGTTGCGGCGGTCCTCGATGGCGCGGTTCTTGTCGAAGGCGCCGGGATCGTCGCCCCCGCACTCGACGGCCAGCGAGTGGTCGACGACCAGCTGCACCGGCACCACCGGATTGACCCGCGACGGATCGCCGCCACGCGTCGCGATCGCGTCGCGCAGGCCGGCCAGGTCCACCAGCGCGGTCTGCCCCAGGATGTCGTGGCAGACGACGCGCGCGGGATACCAGGGGAAGTCGCGCTCGCCCAGGCCGTCGGCCAGCTGCAGCAGGCAGGCGTCGAGCAGCGCCGGCTCGCAGCGGCGCACCAGGTTCTCGGCATGCACGCGCGCCGTGTAGGGCATGCGGGTCCAGGCGCCGGGGCGCAGCGCCTCGATGGCCGCGCGGGCATCGAACCAGTCCAGGTCGGTGCCGGGCAGCGGTCGACGCCAGGCAGCATTGACCGGCGCGGCGGCGGTGATCGTGGCAGCGGGTGCGAGGCTCATTGACGCGACGCCAGCGGCACGAAGGCCTGGTCCTCGGGGCCGGTGTAGACGGCGCTGGGACGGATGATCTTGTTGTCCTGCCGCTGCTCGATCACATGGGCGGCCCAGCCGCTGGTGCGCGCGATCACGAACAGCGGTGTGAACATCGCCGTCGGCACGCCCATCAGGTGATAGCTCACCGCGCTGAACCAGTCGAGGTTGGGGAACATTCGCTTGACCTCCCACATCACGCGCTCGAGGCGCTCGGCGATGTCGAACATCTTGGTCGTGCCGGCCTCGACCGAGAGCCGCCGTGCCACCTGCTTGATGATCTCGTTGCGCGGGTCGCTGATGGTGTAGACCGGATGGCCGAAGCCGATGACGACCTCGCGCGCCTCGACACGGCGGCGGATGTCGGCCTCGGCCTCATCCGGCGAGTCGTAGCGCTTCTGCACCTCGAAGGCCACCTCGTTGGCGCCGCCATGCTTGGGTCCGCGCAGCGCGCCGATCGCGCCGGCCACGGCCGAGTACAGGTCGCTGCCCGTGCCGGCGATGACGCGCGCGGCGAAGGTCGAGGCGTTGAACTCATGCTCCGCGTACAGGATCAGCGAGGTGTGCATCGCGCGTTCCCAGCCGGCATCGGGCCGGCGGCCGTGCAGCAGGTGCAGGAAATGCGCGCCGATGGACTCGTCGTCGGTCTCGACCTCGATGCGGCGTCCCTGCGTCGCCCAGTGGAACCAGTACAGCAGCATCGAGCCCAGCGAGGCCATCAGCCGGTCGGCGATGTCGCGCGCGCCGGGCAGCGGGTGGTCGTCCTTCTCCGGCAGCACGCAGCCCAGCGCGGACACGCCGGTGCGCATCACATCCATCGGATGCGCGCCGGCGGGCAGGCGCTCCAGCGCCTCCTTGACGCTGGCCGGCAGGCCGCGCAGCGCCTTGAGCTTGGCCTTGTAGGCGCGCAGCTCGGCGGCGTTGGGCAGCTTGCCATGCACCAGCAGGTGGGCGACCTCCTCGAACTCGCAGGCCTGGGCCAGATCGACGATGTCGTAGCCGCGGTAGTGCAGGTCGTTGCCGCTGCGCCCGACGGTGCACAGCGCGGTGGTGCCGGCCGCGACGCCGGACAGCGCGACGGATTTCTTGGGCTTGAAGGCGGGGGCGAGGGTCTCGCTCATGGGGTCTCCTCCTGGGGATCGGGGAACTGCGGGCGGGCGTGGCGGCGAGCCATCGACCAGCGCGACGGTCCAGGCCTTGATCCCGTCGACGGGTGCATGGGATAGTCGCGTCATTCGCAATCTTTGCAGCCATGTCGCTAGGCCTCAATGGCTGAATTGGCAATGAAATGCGAAGGCAATTCGCACGATCTGCAAACTTTGCGAATCACGAATTCAACAGTCACCTTCACCGGCCGCCCTCACCAGCCGCCGTCTTCGTCCTTCCATCTCCCGACGCGAAACCGATGCGCAAGACCTTCCTCGGCGTGAAGCTCAAGACCCTGCGCGAGCAGCGCGGCCTGACCCAGGCGGCGCTGGCGCAGGCGCTCAAGCTGTCGCCCAGCTACGTGAACCAGCTCGAGAACAACGAGCGTCCGCTGAGCGTCGCGGTGCTGCTGCGCTTGCAGTCGGCGCTGGGCGTGGACCTGCAGTTCTTCTCGGAGGACGACGAGGCGCGGCTCTTCGCGCAGTTGCACGAGATCGTCGCGGAGACGCCGGTGCCGGGCGGCGTGCCCGAGTCGGAGCTGCGCACGCTGGTGCAGCAGATGCCGGCGATGGCGCAGCTGATGCTGCGGCTGCACGGCCGCGCGCGCGGCGCGGAGCAGCGCGTGAGCAACCTCGGCGGCCACGAGCGCGGCGCCGGCGTGATCGCGGGCCCCGGGCCGCACGAGGAGGTGCGGGACTTCTTCTACGCGCACCACAACCACATCGACGCGCTCGACCGCGCCGCGGAGGCACTGGCGATGGTGCTCGCAGGCGAGACGGCCACCGCCGCGGGTGCGGGCACGGGCACGACCACCGCGCTCACCGCAGCCACTGCGCTTGCTGCGGCAACGCCGGCGCTGCCCCTCTCGCAGCAAGACCTGGCGCAGCGGCTGCAGACCCACCTGATGACTGCCCATCGGATCCAGGTGCAGGTCGTGCCCGACGAGCGCCTGCGGCGCTACGAACCCGCGCAGCGATTGCTGCTGCTGTCGGACTCCCTCTCGCCGGGCCAGCGGGCCTTCCAGCTGGCCACGCAGCTGGCCTACCTCGAATGCGGCGCGGAGATGGACCGGCTCATCGCCTCCGCCAGCTTCAGCCCCGAGGCCGCGGCGCTGGCGCGCATCGGGCTGGCGAGCTACTTCGCCAGCGCGGTGGTGCTGCCGTACCGCGCCTTCCTGTCGGCGGCGCAGGCGCTGCGGCACGACATCGCGCTGCTGGCCAAGCGCTTCGGCGTGAGCTTCGAGACCGTGTGCCACCGGCTGTCGACGCTGCAGCGACGCGAGGCTCGCGGCGTGCCGTTCTTCTTCGTGCGGGTGGACCGGGCGGGGAACATCTCGAAGCGGCAGTCGGCGACGGACTTCCACTTCTCACGCAGCGGCGGCACCTGCCCGCTGTGGAATGTCTACGAGGCCTTCGGCCAGCCGGGCCGCGTGCTCACGCAGGTGGCGCGGATGCCCGATGGGCGCAGCTATCTCTGGATCGCGCACTGCGAGCTACGCGCCACCGGCGGCTACGGCTCACCGGCGCGCGAGTTCGCGATCGGCCTGGGCTGCGACCTGCGGCATGCGGAGCAATTGGTCTATGCGAAGGGGCTGGACCTGGGCGATCCGGACAGCGCCACGCCGATCGGCCCGGGCTGCAAGCTGTGCGAGCGCGAAGGCTGCGCGCAGCGGGCGTTCCCGGCGCTCGGGAAGCACCTGCGCATCGATGAGAACGAGCGCACGGCGGAGCCGTATGGGACCCGGTGAGCGCGCGCGATCTCACCCCAGCGGCCCGCCATCCCCCGCCACGAGCTGCTGCACGCTCGAGAAATCCAGCCTGCCCCGCCCTGCCCGGCTGTTGAGCGCGTACAGATTGCGCGCCAGCTCGCCGAGCGGCACTGCGGCGCCGACCTGCAGCGCCGCCTCCACCGCCAGGCCGAGGTCCTTGAGCATCAAGTCATTCCCGAAGCCGCCCGTGTAGCCGCGTGAGGCGGGCGCTTCCGGCTTCACGCCCGGCCAGGGATTGCAGACCTCCGTCGCCCAGCTGCGACCGGTGCTGACGGCCATCATCGCGGACAGGGCCTGCGGATCGAGTCCATGCGACACGCCCAGCGCCAGCGCCTCGCCGGTGACCGCCATGATCACGCCCAGCGCCATGTTGTTGCACAGCTTGGCCACCTGCCCGGCGCCCGCTCCGCCCATGTGGAAGACGTTCTTTCCCATCGCGCCCAGCACCGGCCGCGCGCGCTCGAGCGCCTGCGCCTCGCCGCCGACGATGAAGGTCAGCGTCCCCGCCGCCGCGCCCGCCGTGCCGCCCGACACCGGCGCGTCCAGCATCGCGATGCCGCCCGTCTCCGCGGCCAGCGAGACGCGTTGCGCGCTCGCCGGCGCGATGGTGCTGCAGTCGATGACCAGCGCGCCTGCGGCCAGATGCGACAACAACCCGCCTTCGCCCAGGTAGAGCGCCTCGACATGCCGGCTCGCCGGCAGCATCGAGATCACCACCGTCGCGCCCTCCACCGCCGCGGTGGCCGATGGCGCCGCCATCACGCCCGCCTGGCCCGCGCGCTCAAGCGCGGCTTGACTCACATCGAACGCCGTGACCGCGTATCCCGCCTTCGCGAGATTCATCGCCATCGGCCCGCCCATGTGGCCCAGGCCGATGAAGGCGATGCGTTCCTCCATCGCGTTCGTGCCGCTCGTTGTGCTGGTCATCGTGCTGCTCGTAACGTTGCTCATCGCACTGCTCATCGCGCTGCTCATCGCGCTGCTCATAGCGTTGCTCGTCACGCCGTTCGTGGCGCTGTTTGTCGCGTTGCCTGTTGTGCTGTTCGTCGTGTTGCTCATCGCGTGGCTCCTCGAAATCGGTGAAGGATCAGCGCAGATCGGCGAGCGGGTGCGCCCCGTCGAAGCGCGGCGCGAGCAGCGCATCCACGCGCGCCTCGCCGGATTCGTCGATCGCCGCCCGTTGCCAGCGCGGCGACTTGTCCTTGTCGATCAGCAGCGCACGCACGCCCTCGGCGAAGTCCGGATGCACGCAGCAGCCCACCGACGCCTGGTACTCGAGGCGCAGCACCTCCGCCAGCGACGCGTGCCGCAAGCGCCGCTGCAGCGCCAGCGCCAGCGCGGCGGAGGTCGGCGAGCCCTTCAGGAAGGCCGCGCCGGCCGCGGCTAGCCAGGGATCGGCGTCGCCAGCGAGCGAGCGCAGGCGCGGCGCGATCGTCGTCAGCCCGTCGTGGGGACCGATCAACGCGTCGATGCGATCGCGGTGCGCGGCCAGCGCCGGGGGCGCCAGCGTCGCCGCGGGCAAGGCGCGCAGCAGGTCGTCGAGCGTTTCGGCGTCGCTGGTGCGCTCGCCGGTCCAGCGCGTGCGGGCAATGGCCTCCAGCAGCGCGCCGCGATCCTCCGCGCGAGCCGCTCGATCCGCGAGTCCGGCCCACAGCGCATCGGCCGCGTTCAGCGGCGCGCCGGTCAGCGCGAGGAACAGACCCACGCGACCTGGAAGACGCGACAGGAACCAGCTCCCGCCCACGTCGGGATACAGCCCCAGCGTGATCTCCGGCATCGCGAGCCGGCTGCGCGGCGTCACCACGCGATGCGACGCGCCCGCCATCAGACCGATGCCGCCGCCCATCACGATGCCGTGGCCCCACACGAGCAGCGGCTTCGGATAGCGATGGATCGCGTGATCGAGGCGGTACTCGCGCTCGAAGAAGTCCGCCGCGTCCTTGGGCACGCGGCCGGCGCCGGCTTCGCGCATCGCGCGGTACAGGCCGACGACGTCACCGCCCGCGCAGAACGCCTTCTCGCCGCTGCCATCGAGGATCACGCCGGCGATGCGGGGGTCCTCGGCCCATAGGTCCAGTTGCGCCTGCAGCGCGTCGACCATCGTCAGCGTCAACGCGTTGAGGCTGTCCGGCGCGTTCAGCGTCGCGTGGCCGAAGCGGTGTCCCGAGGCTGTCACCAGCGTACCGAAGCGCACCAGCGCGTCGTCAGCGCTTTTCATCGAGGAAGTCATCGTGCCCTCCTCACGCGTTGCGCCATTGCGGCTTGCGCTTGGCGAGGAAGGCCTGCACGCCTTCGCGCTGGTCCTCCGAATCGAACAGCGCGACAAAGGCTTCACGCTCGGCCGCCAGCTGCGTTCGCGGCGGCGCCGTGCGCGCGCCCTGGATCAGCTGCTTGCAGGCGGCGACGCTGGTCGGGCTCTGGCCCTGCGCGCGCTCGGCCCATTGCAGCGCGAGCGCCAGAGCCCCGCCCTTGGGCGCCAGTTCATCCACCAGCCCGATGCGCAGCGCCGTCTCGGCGTCGACACGCTCGCCCAGCAGCACCAGGCGCTTGGCCCAGGCCTCGCCGACCGTCCAGCTCAGCCACTGCGTGCCGCCCGCGCAGGGCAACAGGCCCACGGTCGCCTCGGGCAGCGCCATCAGCGCATGCGGCTCGGCGATGCGAAGGTCGCAGGCGAGCGCGCATTCGAGGCCGCCGCCCATCGCGTAGCCATTGATGGCCGCGACGCTCACGCCGCGGAAACCCGCCAGCGCCTCGAAGGCTTCGCCGAAGCGGCGCGCCATCGTTGCGGCGACGCCTTTGTCGCCATCGGCGAAGAGCTTCAGGTCGGCGCCGGCGCTGAAGAACTTTTCGCCCTCGCCCGTGATGACGAGCGCGCGGATCTCAGGATCGGCGTTGAGATCGGCCACCAGGCGCGTCAACGCCGCGAGGCTGTCCGCGGTCCAGGTGTGGGCGGGCGGGTTCGTCAAGGTGACGGCGGCGGTGTGGCCGCGTCGCTCCAGGCGCAGCCCGGCGTAATGGATGTCGCTTTCGGTTGAGAGGGGCATGGTGATGAATGGAAGAAGAAGTGTGGTTGGCGACGACCGCTGGCCCTCACCCCTGCCCTCTCCCGCAAGCGGGAGAGGGCGCAAGAGGCGCAGGAAGGCGCAGGAAGTCGCAGGGAGGCGCAGCGAGCGCGGTGGTCACCGGATCGCTTCAGGCGCGTGGTCCTGCAGCATCCGGCGCGCGACGATGACCCGCATGATCTCGTTCGTGCCCTCGAGGATCTGATGCACGCGCGCGTCGCGCAGGTAGCGCTCCAGCGGGTACTCGCGGATGTAGCCGTAGCCGCCGTGGATCTGCAGCGCCTCGTTGCAAACGCCGAAGCCGATGTCCGTCGCCAGCCGCTTGGCCATCGCGCAGTACACCTGCGCGTCGGGCGACTTCGCATCCAGCTTGGACGCGGCCAGCCGCACCATCTGCCGCGCGGCCACGAGCTCGGTGGCCATGTCGGCGAGCTTGAACTGCAGCGCCTGCATGTCCGCCAGCGCCCGCCCGAACTGGCGCCTCTCGTGCATGTAGCGCTGCGCCGCGGTCAGCGCGCCCTGCGCGGCGCCCACCGAGCAGGTCGCGATATTGATGCGGCCGCCGTCCAGCCCCTGCATCGCGATGCGAAAGCCCTGCCCTTCCTCGCCGAGCAACTGCGCCGCCGGCACGCGCACGCCATCGAAGGCGATCGCGCGCGTGGGCTGGCTGTTCCAGCCCATCTTGTCCTCCTTGCGGCCGTACTCGATGCCCGATGCCCGGGCGTCGACCAGGAAGGCGGAGATGCCCTCCGCGCCCGCCCCGCCGGTGCGCGCCATCACGACCAGCACGTCGGTCGCGCCCGCGCCGGAGATGAAGGCCTTGCCGCCATCGAGCACGTACGCATCACCGTCGCGCCGCGCCGCCGTGCGCAGCGATGCCGCATCCGACCCCGCGCCCGGCTCGGTGAGGCAGTAGGACGCGAGCTTGTTCCCCGCGCACAGCGACGGCCCCCATTGCGCCGCGACCTCGGGCCGCGCGAACGCCGTCACCATCCACGTCGCCATGTTGTGGATGCTCAGGAACGCCGTTGTCGACGGGCAGGCCGCGGCCAGCTCCTCGAAGACCAGCGTCGCGTCCAGCCGCGGCAGGCCGAGACCGCCCGCCGCCTCGTCCGCGTAGAGCCCGCAAAAGCCCAGCTCGCCCGCATGCCGCAGCGTGTCGCGCGGGAAGATCCCGCCCGCGTCCCACGCCGCCGCATGCGGCGCCATCTCGTCGCGCGCGAAGTCCCGCGCCGCCTGCTGGAAGGCGCGCTGCTGCTCGTTCAGCTCGAAGTCCATGGGCGGCTCCGCCTCACTTCAGGCTGATCGTCGTGTTGACGCCGCCGGCGGACGCATCGTCGAACCAGCGCGCCGTCACCGTCTTCGTCTGCGTGTAGAAGAGCACCACCTGCTTGCCGTAGGGCCCCAGGTCGCCCAGCTTGGACGCGCGCGATCCCGTGAACGAGAACAGCGGCACCGGCACCGGAATCGGCACGTTGATGCCGACCTGGCCGACGTCGATCTCGTCCTCGAAGCGGCGCGCCGCCGCGCCGGACTGCGTGAACAGCGCCGTGCCGTTGCCGTTCGGGTTGGCGTTGATCATCGCGATCGCCTCGTCGAGCGTGGCCACCTCCGCGACGCACAGCACCGGGCCGAAGATCTCCTGCTCATAGATGCTCATGCCGGGCTTCACGCCGCTGAACACCGTCGGGCCGACGAAGTTGCCTTCCTTCAATTGACCGCTCAGCGGCGGCAGCCGGCCATCGAGCGCCAGCGTCGCGCCATCCTCGATGCCGCGCGCGATGAGCCGCTCGACCCGGTCGCGCGCCGCGCACGAGATCAACGGCCCCACGTCCGTCGTCGCCGAATCGCCGGCGCCGACGCTCAGGCCCCTGGCCTTCTCGATCAGCTCGGGCAACCAGTCGCGCGCCGCGCCGACCAGCACCGCCACCGACACCGCCATGCAGCGCTGCCCCGCCGCGCCGAAGGCGGCGCCCACCAGCGCGTTGAGCGTCTGCTCCTTGTGCGCATCGGGCAGCACGACGGCGTGGTTCTTCGCGCCCATCATGCATTGCACGCGCTTGCCGGCCTTCGTGGCGCGGTCGTGCACCAGCGTGCCCACGCGCGTCGAGCCGACAAAGGACACCGCGCGGATGTCGGTGTGGTCGCACAGCGCGTTGACCACGTCCTCGCCACCATGCACGACGTTGAGCACGCCCTTGGGGATGCCGGCTTCCAGCGCCAGCTCGACCAGCCGCATCGTCACCATCGGATCCTGCTCCGAGGGCTTGAGACGAAGGTGTTGCCGCAGGCGATCGCCATCGGGAACATCCACAGCGGGATCATCGCGGGGAAGTTGAACGGCGTGATGCCGGCGCACACGCCCAGCGGCTGCAGCAGCGTGTAGGTGTCGACGCCGCCCGCCACGTTGTGCGCGCGCTCGCCCATCTGCAGCAAGCCGATGTTGGCCGCGTGCTCCACCACCTCCAGGCCGCGGAACACGTCGCCCTCGGCATCGGCCAGCGTCTTGCCCTGCTCCGCCGTCAGCGTGGCGGCCAGTGACTTGAGGTGATCGCGAATCAGCTGCTGGTACTTGAGGAAGATTCGGGCACGCGCGCCGATCGGCGTCTTGCGCCAGGTCTTGAAGGCCTCGCGCGCGGCGGCGATGGCGGCCTCGACCTCGTCCGGCGTCGCCATCGGCACGCGCGCCAGGCGCTGCTGCGTCGCGGGGTTGATCACGTCGCGCCATTCGGCGCTGCGGGACTGAACGAACTCGCCGTTGATCAACAGCGGAATGCGCGGCACATCGTCGCGGGTCATCGTGTCTCCTGGTGCTCCCCTCGGTCAGGGGCTCCAGAAGAATCTATCGGCGAACGGCCCGCGCGGCGCGTCCGCGCCCTGCTGTGAAAAGGAAAAGTGGCGAAGCGCTTCGCAGCCCGGCGACCTGTCCCGCGAAGTTTGCGAATCAGCGGACCGCGCAGCGGGTGGCGCCACGCATGACGCTCAATCGGCCAGACGCCTCAGCTCATCGAGGAATCGCGCCGCCGCCACGTCCGACGGCCACGGCTCCCACGGCGTGCCGCCGTACAGCGCCTGCAAGGGATCGGTGTCCAACACGGGATGCGTGATGCCGAGCACCTCGCGCACTTCGCGCTCGGACCAGCCGGTGCAGTGCACGGCCTCGGTCGCGGCGGCGGTGCTGTCGGCGCGCTTGTGCAGCGCATGGGTGTCCGGCGTCCAGTCCGGCATCCGGTAGCGCGTGGCGATGGCCTGCATCAGCCGGTCGCCGACGATGCGGAAGGGCTCGCCCAGCACGCGCTTGAGCGGCGAGATGCAATCGAAGCCGAGGAATCCTTCCTCGGCGTCATGCAGCAGTTCAGCGCGTTGCACCGCGAGGGAGAGCGGCGCGCCGGCCTCCTGCGCCCATTGGCGCCGCAGCGCCAGCACCAGCAGCGAGTGCTGCGCCACGGACAGCGGCCAGGGCCAGATGGATTCGCCGCCCCAGCGGTAGGTGCGCGCCAGGCGCAGTGCGAGGTCCTGGTCGGTCCAGGCCTGCGGCGATGGATTGATCAGGTCGAGCGCCGCCCCGGAGGGCAGGCGGATCCAGGCGCGGGGATGGTCGGTCATGCGGCCGACTGTAGCGAGCCGCCCCGGCCAGGATTGGCAGCAGCGGCGGCTGGGGTTCAATCCGTCCGGCGTTCAGTCAGTGCAGCCGCCGTTCAGTGCAGCCCGTTCAGTCCAGCCGGCGTTCAGTCCATCTGCTCGCGCAGGGCCTTGGCCTTGGCGCGATAGAACTTCGCGGAGCCGGCGTTGCCGGCCTTCTCGAAGCGGTCCGCCGCGGCGGTGGCCGCCTTGGCCGCCTCGTCGAAGGCCTGGATGATCAGTTGGCGGTCATCGCTCGGCTGCAGCTTGCCCGCCGCGAAGCGGCCAGCCATGTAGCCCTCGTCCGGGATATCGACGACGCCCAGCGCCAGTTCGCCCTTGGCCGCGCGGCCCAGGAACATGCGCTTCACCGCGGCGCCCTGCTGCTCCTTGAGCACGCCCAGGCCATCGGCCTGACCGCCGGCGCAGGCGCCGTCCCAGCGGGCCGAGCCGGCGGCCCAGCCTTCGGGCGGGGTGGTCACGTTGCAGGCCGCCAGCGTCGGCTGGCAGGCGGCGGTGAGGGTCAGGCCGGCCAGCGCCAGCACGCGGAGAGGAGCGAAGGAACTGAGCTTCATGACGGCGGAGTATCCATGTGCGCCGGCGCGACCGCGCGTTTCCCCTCGATGCCGGAACCGGCATCAACGGCCCTGCCGATTTCATTGGTGCGGCCAGCGCCCGCTTCCTAGCATCCTCCGCGGGTTCCAAGACCGCCGCGGCACGACCCGCGGCGGCGCGGACCCGGTCACGACAACCACAAGACCGGAGACAAGACATGACCTTCGCCTTCCCGCGCCCTTCGCGTGGCCTCACGCGCCGACTCGCGCGCGGCCTCCTCGCGCTGGGCGCCGCCGCGCTGGCCACCGCCGCGGCCGCCGCGCCCTGGACCCTGAGCGGCTCGCTCGGCACGCACGATCCCAACATCTACAAGACCAGCACGACCTGGTGGATCTTTGAGACCACCGACAACAACGGCATCGGCGTGAAGTACTCCAGCGACGGCCACGCGTGGACGCAGGGCGTGCCGATCTTCGGCAGCGGCCTGTCCTGGTGGCAGCAGTACGTTGCCGCCGGCAAGCCGGCCCAGGTCTGGGCGCCCGGCTGCGGCGAATGGGGATCGATGGGCTACTGCTACTACGCGGTGTCGAGCTTCGGCTCGCAGAAGTCGGCGATCGGGCTGACCACCTCGGCGGGCGGCATCGCCGCCGGCAAATGGGTCGACCAGGGCGCCGTCGTGACCTCGGCGCCCGGCGACACCTTCAACGCGATCGATCCGGCGCTGGCCAAGACGACGAGCGGCAGCCCCTACCTGGTCTACGGCTCGTTCTGGAACGGCATCTTCATCCGCCCGGTCAGCAGCACCACGCTGAAGCCCTCGGGCACGCCGGTCAACATCGCGCGCGACAACGTCAACGGCATCGAGAACGGCTTCGTGATCTCGCATGCGACGAACGGGACGACCTGGTACTACCTCTTCGCGTCCAAGAACGCCTGCTGCAAGGGCGCGGACAGCACCTACCGCATCGTCGTCGGGCGCTCGAGCTCGATCACCGGGCCCTACGTCGACAAGGCCGGCGTGGCGATGATGTCGGGCGGCGGCACGGTGCTGGCGGCCAGCGGCTCGCGCTTCAAGGGACCGGGCGGGCAGTCGCTGCTGGCCGACGGGTCGGTCATCGCCTGGCATGCCTACGACGCGCAGAACAACGGCGCGCCGGTGCTGTTCATCAACAACGTGACCTGGGGCTCGGACGGGTGGCCGCAGCCCGTGTGGTGAGCGTCCGCCGCGTCGCGGTCCTCGCGGCGGTGCTGGGGGCGCTGGCCGGACTCGTGGCCGGCTCGCTCGTCGGCCCCGGCCGCGAGCCCGTCACGCTGGCCCGGCTTCTCGCTCCAACAACGACGGCGCGGCCAGAGCGCGCGGATCCCGCCTTCGCGGCGGGCGCCGCCTCGGCGCCTCGGCTCGCGCCGCTCCTGGCCGGCGCCGACGGCCGCATCGACCTTGGCGCGCTGCTGCGCGCCCCGCTGTCGGAACTCCGCACCAGCGTGTTGACCGCGCTGCGGCACCGATCAGAAGGCGGTTGGCTGTACGCGCGCGCGCTGGCGCGGCAGTGCTCGGTGCTGGAGATGATCGAGATGCGCGACCGCCTGGTGCCCGCCGCCTTCCGGCCGGCGATCGACCTGAACCAGCCGGTCGCGCAGCACGCGATGGCGCTGCGCGACCAGCTCGCGGCCGGTTGCTCGCAGCTGCAGCCGGACGAGCTTCGCGAGGCGATGAACGTGCCGCCGGGCGCGATCGATCCGCTGATCGCGGTGATGGACCAACCGGCTCGTCCCGGCAGCGCGCAGGCCCGCGAGCGCCTGACGGCCATCCTGTCGCGACCGGACCCGCTGATGCTCGCTGAGCTCGGTCCCAGCCTGCTGGCGCGCGACGGCGAGGCCATCGTCTTCGACGGCAAGCGCATCGACGGCGACGAACGCCAGTTGCTGGAGGGCGCGGCGATCCTGCTGCCCTGCTTGCTCGGGCTGGTCTGCGACGGGCAGGACGTCAACGTCTGGGGGCCCTGCCTCATCGATGGCATGTGCAAGGCGTCGTCCCGCGAGGACTTCGTGATGAACAACCTCCAGGCCAGCGAGCATCCGGAGCGCCGCGCGGCGGTACTCGCCTGGGTGGAGCGGCTGCGCGCGGCGGTCGTCGCGCGCGACGTGGATCGCTTCCTCAAGCCGCCGACATGAGCGCCGGCCCATTCGCCGCTTGAGCGCCGGCCCAGGCGGCGGTGTCCGCGTGCTCAGGCGGCGGCGGTCCCGGCCGCCGAGGCCCCGACCAGCTCGCAGAAGCGCGCCAGGTCGACATTGCCGCCGCTGATGACGATGCCGATGCGCTGGCCCTGGAGCTGATCCTTCATCGCCTGTACCGCGGCGAAGCCCAGGCAGCCGGTCGGCTCGACCATCATCTTCATGCGCGTCGCGAAGAAGCCCATCGCCTCGACCAGCGCGGCATCCGGGACGGTGACGACGTCATCGACCAGGCGCCGGATCAGCGCGAAGGTCAGGTCGCCGAGCTGCTGCGTCTGGACGCCGTCGGCGATGGTGCGCGGCGTGTCGATGTGGACCAGCTTGCCGCTGCGGAAGGACTGCTGGCCGTCATTGCCCGCATCGGGCTCGACGCCATAGACCTTCGCGGCCGGCGACAGCGCCCGCACCGCCAGCGCGGTGCCCGACAGCAGCCCGCCGCCGCCCAGCGGCGTGAACACGGCGTCCAGCGGGCCGACCTCCTCGATCAGCTCCTTCGCCGCGGTGCCCTGGCCGCTGATCACGTCGGCATGGTCGTAGGGCGGGATCAGCGTCAGGCCATGCTTCTCCGCCAGGTCGCGGCCGATCTGCTGGCGGTCCTCGGTGTAGCGGTCGTAGAGGACGACTTCGCCGCCGTAGCCGCGTGTCGCGGCGATCTTCGCGGCGGGCGCGTCCTTGGGCATCACGATGGTGGACGGCATGCCCAGCAGGCGCGCCGACAGCGCGATCGCCTGCGCATGGTTGCCCGAGGAGAAGGCCACCACGCCGCGCCGGCGCTGCTCGGGCGTGAAGCGCGACAGCGCGTTGAACGCGCCGCGGAACTTGAAGGCGCCCATGCGCTGGAAGTTCTCGCACTTGAAGAAGACGCGGGCGCCCAGCCGCTCATCGACGGTGCGGGACGTGAGCACCGGCGTGCGGTGCGCCTGGCCCTCGATGCGGCGGGCGGCGGCCTCGACGTCATCGAAGCTGGGGAGGTCCAGCGACGCGTCGGCGGATGCGGATACGGAGGCTGAGGGCATGGCGGGCGTGGCGGTCAATCTCGGCTCCTGGTCGATGGGACGCGCCATCATGCCTGCGCGCTGTACCGCAACAGGCTCAGGCCTGCCATACACCGTAGCCAGCCTCGCGCAGGCCGATGGCCAGTTCCACCTCCATCTCGCGCGCGGCCTCGTAGGGCATCGGGTTGTAGGCCTCGTAGAGCCGCGGCAGCAGGCGCAGGCCGTAATCAAAGACGAAGCGGTTGGCCTGGATGCCGGCCTTGTGCTTGTCGAAGCGCAGGTCGGGGTCGAGGCCCGTCATGCCGACGTAGACGAAGGGCATGCCGAGCCGGTAGTCCGGGTTGGCCTTGCGAAAGCGCGGCTCGTTCCAGACCTGGTCCGCGAGCTCGACGACGTAGACGTGGTGGTGATGGCGCTTCTCGCGCGGCGCCTTGGGTGCAGCGGCCGTCTTCACCTTCCTGGCGGGCGCGGGCGCAGCCTCGCCGCCTGCCGCCACAATCGCCTTCTTCTTCCGTTTCCCGACGCCATCCGCCATGCCCTTGTCCTCTTACCTCTCCATCTCGCCGGCCGTTGCCCAGCGCGTGTTCATCCACGACTCCGCGCAGGTGATCGGCGACGTGACGATCGGCCCCGACAGCTCCGTCTGGTGCAACACCGTGCTGCGCGGCGACGTGAACCGGATTGTCATCGGCACCGGCAGCAACATCCAGGACTTCGCCATGGGGCATGTCTCGCACAAGTCGGCGAAGAAGCCGGAGGGCTCGCCGCTGATCATCGGCAACCACGTGACGGTGGGTCACTCGGTCCTCCTGCATGGCTGCCGCATCGGCAACGAGTGCCTGATCGGCATGGGCTCGATCGTGATGGACGACGTGGTCGTCGAGGACCGCGTGATGATCGGCGCCGGCAGCCTGGTGTCGCCGGGCAAGGTCCTCAAGAGCGGCCACCTCTACATCGGCCGGCCGGCGGTCGCGGTGCGCGAACTGACGGCCGAGGAGATCGCCTACCTGAAGTACTCGGCCGAGCATTACATCCGGGTGAAGGACAACTACCTGGGCGGCTGATTGGCGCTGCCGCCGACTCCGCAATGCTGAAGCAGAAACTCCGCCTGCCACCGATGGCCGCGCAGGCGTAGCGTCCGCATCCTTTGGTGATGCAAGCCAAGGTTGCGGCGTCGATCGCCCGAGATACCGAACGTGCCGAACGCGCGGCGAGCCGAAGCCCGCCAAGCGCCACGCCAGCTCGCCCCCCGGGCGCACTGCCTCGGCAGAACGCCCTTCAGCGCCAAGTCGACGCCAGCCCGCGCATCCGGGCGCAACAGCAGCAGATCGATCGGCTGCTCAGTCCGCCGCTGCGCGTGCCCCAACGCGCCGAGCGTGCCCTGCCAGTCGCTTCAACGGGAACGGTCGGGGCCGTCGTGCAGCGGGCTCAGTTCACGCTGAGCTTCCCCCAGGTCGGGCAACTGCAACTCGCGGGGCCGCGTCAGCACCTCTTCAGCGACTTCCTGGCGGGCGCTGGCTACACCTACGACAGCCGCACTCGTGCCGTCAACACCGGCGCGACCGGCGCCGCCAACTTCGCCACCTTCAAGCAGCAGTTCGACGCCTACGTCCTGCAGCACCAGGTGGTCGAGCTCGGGCCCGAGGAACGACTGGCGGGGATCCGATCGGCGGGGGAACGACGGGTGCGAGAGAAGTATCCGGGCGCCGAGATCGAGACGCTGGCCAAGGAGGGCAAGAACAACTGCGGGATCTATCGCGTTCAAGCGAAGGACGCGGCGGCCATCGTCATCAAGGTGCTCTCGAAGGGCCTGCCCGCAGCGGCAGGCGCGGCGACGCGCGTCCCCGCGCTTCGCGAGCGCTTCATTGACCCGGATGAAGGCGACCCGATCGACATCGGCATTCCCCTCGCTTTCGAGGAGATCCAGGAAGGACCGCTCTCCTTCGGTCTCGCGACCTACCAGGCGCATGGGGTCATGTCGCTGAATGCGGCATTGGAAGTGCAGGACCTCCCCGTCGAGCGGCTACGAGGGGCCGCCCGCGGGCTGGGTTGGCGCGTCGCGGCATTCCATGTCGCGCCGATCGAGCGCAACGACGTGAAGGACGGTTCGTACCTGGTGCACGGCGACCTCAATGCCTCCAACCTGATGCTGTCCATGGATGGCGTGGTCGGGCTGGTCGACGTGGACGACCTGAAGCTGGGCGACATCGGCCACGTGAAGTGGGATCTGGACAGTCTCCTGGGCAGCCTGCGCACGGTGCTGGTGGCGCGATACGGAGCGCCCGCGGCGGAGAAGGTCGCGGCGCAGATGAAGCAGGGTTTCGTCGAGGGCTATACGGCGCGCCTGGCGACCGTGCGTGGCAGCGACGACATACTGCGGCAGTTGTCCGGCACCCTGTCCGGCTGACCCCACGCACGCTGCACGGCGTCAACAGCGTCAACGGCGAGGCCTCACCCGGCGGCCTATCGCGGGAACCGGATGGCTGCTGCCTTCGCGCTGCTTCCGAGACCGTGCAGAAGTCCCTCCTGCAATACTCCCCCGCATGTCTCCCAGCGCCGATCAGCCCTCCCTCTTCGACGACTTCGACCCGCCCGCCGATGCCCTGCCCGGCGGCATGCGTTATCAGTCCGCCTTCCTGTCGCCCGACGAGGAGCACGCGCTGATCGCGCTCATCGGCACGCTGCCGCTTGAAGCGGCGCAGTACAAGCAATACACCGCGCGCCGCCGTGTCGTCAGCTATGGCGGCAGCTTCGACTACGACGCCAACCGCCTGCGCCCCGCGCAGCCGCTGATCGAAGCGCTGCATCCGCTGCGCGAGCGCGTCGCGCAATGGGCGGGGATCGCGCCGGATGCCCTCGTTCACACGCTGGTCGCCGAATACGCGCCCGGCACGCCGCTCGGCTGGCACCGCGACGTGCCGGACTTCGAGGACGTGTTCGGCGTGTCGCTCGGCGCTCCGGCGACACTGCGATTCCGTCCCTACCCGCCCGATGCGCCCAAGCGCGCGGACGTCCTCAAGCTCACCGTCGAGCCGCGATCGATCTACGCGCTGCGCGGTCCTTCGCGCTGGGCGTGGCAGCACAGCGTCGCGCCGGTCGAGCGGCTGCGTTGGTCGATCACGTTCCGGACCGCGCGAGCGAAGTGATCGATGAACACGGGGCCTGCGTCGATGGCCCCACGCCACGCCGGTCCTTTGCACCAGGCCGCTTGACCGTCCTCGCGGCTCGCCCCTACGATCGCGCCCGCTTCGCAGTCATCGCCATGACCTGCACCGAGCCGTAAGCGTTTACGTCAGCCAACGCGCAACCCCGCCGGTTCCCCGACGCAGCAGCGTCGCGCCGGCTTGCGCATAGGCATTGCAATGACCACGCACTCCACCACGGTTCGTTCCACTTTCAACCACCTCAGCTTCCCCTCCCCCGACGCTCCCGCGACGGCCGCGTTCTTCGAGCATTTCCTCGGCTTCTCCGTAGCCGCCTTCGGCCACAGTCGCATCGTCAAGAAGGACCAGCTCGACATCGTCATCGAGGACGGCCGTGACCGCGATTGCACCTGGCCGCGCAACTTCCATGTCGGCGTCGAAGTGGCGACGCGCGCGGACCTCGAGCGCATCCATGCCGACATGCTGGCGGCGGGCATCCGCATGGAGACCGCGCTGATCACGCACGTGCGCGGCTCGCGCTTCTTCTGCTGGATGCCGGGGGGCGTGATGCTCGAGGTCAATACCCGAGAGGACGCGGCAGCGGAGTTCCGCGGGACGTTCGCGAGTCAGCGGGGTTGACGGGCGGTTGCTGATCGGGCGGATCAGGATTTCGTACGGTTGAGACACCATGATCGATCCGTCAATGTCGACCTCGCGAAGCACCGCCTCGAAGTTCTGATCCGGAGATCGAATCGTCAGGAGCTCCCCTCGGCCCTGAGCCCACCCACCGGCATTCAACGCTGCGTCACGAAGAGTCAGTTGCGCCAATCGCCTGTCCATTGCTTGAGGACTTTGAAATCTTGCGGTGAGCCTGGCCAAAGGGCGATCTTGTAAGAGTCCTTACCTGCCAGCCCGTGCTCTCCTATTCGCTCGAGACCACTGAACAGCACAACGACTTGGTAGTCTCCGGCGGATACCGAAAGGAAAAGCCGCTCTGGGCCGGTGCATTCGTGGAGTTGCAGATGCCCTGTCTCAAGGCGCAGTGAGCATGAGAAGGCGTGATCGAACGACCCAAGGTAAATGGTCTGCTCCTCTGCGAAAACTTCAACTTCGACGGGGACGTCCATGTTGCTGGCCGGCGCTATAGCCACGACCGACTCTGCCACCTTGCCACCATTGCGTAGGTCGTCGTCTGACCAGTCCTCAGGAGCCGACCAGTTCGCTCCACCGTTGGCAATGTAGAACTGAAAGTAGTCGGCAAAGACGACAAGGGAGGCACGATGAAGGAGCGGCATACGTTCTTGCGGCCTGCGATCTGCAACTCGCTGACTATGCCAGCCCGCGACTCCGAAAGCTGCCATACATTGACTTCAGTGTCTGGCTGGGCATCGTCCTTCGCGATGGTCGCGATTAGATGTCCGATTCCGCTGCGAAGCCCAGTCTTCACTCCGAGAGCTATGCACAACAACGTACCCATTTCAAGACCGCTCACAGGGCTTTCGAATGACGGCCATGGCCTTTCCCATCTCTGCGGTGGATGGCACGACAAAGCACGCGACTACCTTCTGGCGGCGCTGCTGAGCATTGCGTCCGGCACGTCAGCTTGCGCTTCCGGGACGGTGGAGGCTCCGAGGACTTCCGGCGGCGCATCTGGAGGCACATCCGGCTCGACCGCTTCAGCCGCAGGGAACGCCCAGTCCAGCGGCACGCTGTGCCAGTCCGAGGAGGTGGTCGCCTTCTCCTGCCCGACAGCGACCAAGATCGTCTCGCTGTGTGCCAAGCCTGAAGCCGGCCCGGCCGCGAAGCAACTGGCCTACCGCTACGGCACGGCGAAGAAGGTGGAACTGGAATACGTCGCCACGGCCGACAACGGCAAGCGTTTTGGCGCCACCGCCTCGCCAGCGGCACCGGGCGCGTCGGTGCATCAACTCTGGTTCAACCGAGGCGACATTCGCTACCTGCTCACCGAGTGCGTCGGTGGCAGCTGTCCCCACGGCGCCGGCGTGGCAGTGCTCAATCCGGAGAAAGTGCTGATGAGCTCGCGCTGCGTGGCCGGCGATACGCCGAGCCAAGCCTTCTTCTCCCGCTCGCTGATCGAGTTCGGCAACGGCGTGGATGACACGCGCTCGCACACCGAGCTGATCAAGACCGAGGACTCGGACAACAGCCTGGACCAGATCTACAAGGCGGAGCGTCCACCTGGGTGAGCGTTAGACGCGGATGGAGGCATTCAGGACGACGAACGCGCACCGTGCTCTGCGAGTCCCCCGGGCTATGAGCCTGATCCAAGTTGCCGGTTAATCGACGACGGACTTGTCGAGACAAGAGAGGTGGGTGCGTTCTCCCACGTGTTGCACGATGACTTGAAGGGGCTCACTTCTGGCATGTGACCCAGGCGGTGCGACTGTGGGTTGCCAAGGTTCGCTACCGCAGCGGAGCGGAGTGGAATGGCTCTCTGCTTGAAGCAAATCTCGAAGGACCCGCCTGTTCAAAGGCTCATTGCCCGTCTCGCGCAGTTTTCCCTACTCGCTCAGCCGAACAATGCCACGGATCGAGTATCGACTGGAGGAAGCACGATGTGAATCGGCGGGAACGATAAGGTTATTGAAGCCACTCGTAGGCCTCATCTTTGCTCAATGCTTTAATTCGATCGTAAGTGCGGTTTATTTTACAGCGCACCATCTCGCGGTCAGCGCCGAGCCCGTGACCAAAAGATATCCTCAATAAGCTTTCGCATTCTGTTGCCAAAAGCATCCGCCACGCGCCATCAGCCGTTCTGATGGAATTAGAAACCTCTGCACGACGTCGCTTCCTTTCCTCCGGAGAATATTCTCCAAATTCGGTTGCCTGCACTCGATTCAACAGATTCTTGAGCTTGAAATTTAGCAACTTGTTCGCTTGCTCGTACTCTTCATACATGCACCCGAGATCATCCTGCGGCGCGGCCTCACATCTGGCCGTCGCCGCATACGTGGGCAGCGAACCAAGCGAGACGGCCAGTGCGATCAACGTTGTTCTGAAAATCCACATAGAAGGCGTATCTTCCCAAAATTCATTCATTAATCGACATCAAGTTGGTCACGCGAAGAAAAGACGCCGTCCAAACTAAATGATGGCTCGGTGCGGTGTCGGGAGCGCGGACCCGTGGCGCTCGAACGAGATGCGGACCGATCGTTAGGACGTTGACAGGTCCATGCATTCTGCCTTGACAACGTCCCCACCCGCTGCGATGGATGCAGTTCGAGACTGGGAGAAGGCCGATATTCGGACCGCGCAGAGGCGCAGCACGGGAAACAGTGACGATGCATCACCGCTCGAAAGCGATTCGGCCGTCGCCACCTCCGATCAGGCATGAGACGAACTCAGTCATGGGATTGAGGTATGGTTGCCGCCTGAGGACCGCTTATAGCCTGAAGACTAACAATGCCACGAGTCTGGAATCTTGTCACCCTGACGCTCGCCTTTGCTGCGTCCCTTTCCCCCCCGGCCGCACTGGCATCCATGCCGTGCCCATCAGCCCCGTGCGATCCCTTTGCCGTGGATTCTTATGCCATGTGCGCACGGAAAGCGGATTGGATTGTCGAGGGCGAGGTGGCTTCGGTGACTCACGGAACGAAGTTCGTGGGAGGGGTTACTCCAATCAGGATGCATCAGAACCTCGACGGAAGTTTCTCGGTTCGCCGGGACGTCGTCGATTTCCCCGTGTGGGACGGCGGCCAAGTCGTCCTGACAAAGATTCAGGTCATTAAGGGGGTCGTGGAAGCCAATGGCCGGAAAATGACTGTGCGTGCGGCATCACATTGCTGGATGCGTGAGGCATATATCCATGAAGGGCAGATCGGTTACCGCGTTCGCGTCTACGGCACGGAGAACGAACTGACCAGTGAAGTTCTCGGGCCACTCCTGACGGCTGGATCGTTCGCGGTATTGGTGCTTGATGGAGATAAGGAGCAGTTGGTTGAGCGAGTTCCGCCGCCGTTGCCAGAGCCTGTGCGATGAGAGACGTCCGCCTCCGCTGCGGTCCAGCCGCAGGTCAAGGCTGGGAGCCGACGTTGGTGGCTAGCTAGCGCTGGCGAGCAGGACGTAGGCGACACGCTGCGCCTCTATGCGATGAGGTCCAGTACAAAAGCACCGGGTTCAAGGAACCATCGAACAGAGGCTGGGTTACCACGCAAGACATCGTCTACTGCTGTCACCAGGTCCTGAAGCGGACTGTTCAATGCATCGGAGGCATCGACCTCGACGCTCGCTTGCATCTGGCCATGAGACATCGTTTGGGGGCTTTGCCTTACCCCGCCGGGCTCATGGAGAGTCGCGCTCTCGTACTGCGGGTGAAGCGCGTCGGCGGGCGACTCTCAAGCAGGAGCTTGGCCTTCTCCACGTCGTAGTCGGCAAGCACCGAGGCGACGACGTCGATGATTCGTTCGGTGCGCCAACCTGCACATTTGCCCGCTGCATTGAAGAACGGCTCCCACGCATTCTCGCGAAGGGCAGGCTCCGGCGCCGCAGCTATGACGATGGCACGCAGTCCGTGAAGCCGCCGAAGACCGTGGGATTCCTGGGAGATCACACCGAGCAGCCTCTCCACATTCACGGACGCGACCGACGCATTGCGTCGCACGAGTACGCGCAACGGCCAAGAAGAAACCGAGGCGACACGATTGGGTTCACTTTGACTGTACGCAGCATCTAGCGCTTCGATAAGCCACCGCTCCGCCTGTGGATGCGCAGGATTCACCTCCGCGATGGACGAGAGCGCCTGACATCGATACCAGGGATGGTCGATTGATCGCGCTACGGCAAGCGCGGCGCTCACATCAACCGAGGCGAGTTCGTGTGTTCTGGCCCGTCCAACCACGCCCTTTCCCTCGGGGCTTTCGCGCCATTGCGCCATGTGAGCAGCTATTGCCTCGTCAGATTGAAACGGAAACGCAGTTGACACTTGAACGTACCTGACAGGTTGCATATAGACCGTTGACGTCTATTTGAGCGTCCCCGATCGGCGAATTCCTCAGCCTCCCGCCAAACTACACGGCGCGCCTCATTTCGCATTGATCGCCTGCGCATTCCACTGCGTCATTCCATTCCGCTAAGCCCCACCTACACCCCCGCCAACACAAACCTCGACTTCCCCGACTGCTTCGCCTGGTACATGGCCGCGTCGGCCTGTTCCAGCAGTGCATCGCAATCGGCCGGCTCCTCCGCCGGCGACGACGGTGCCGACGCGCCGCCGATGCTCGCCGACACCGACACTCGCAGCCCACCGAGCTCAAAGGGCTCCGACAACGCCTGCACTAGCTTGGCCGCAACCTTGGCCGCACCCCGTTGTCCGGGGTGCACCAGCGCGACCGCGAATTCATCGCCCCCCAACCGCGCCACCAGGTCCCCTGCCCTCACCGCCGCGCGCAAGCGCTGCGCGGTCTCCTTCAACAGCAGGTCGCCGACGCCATGTCCGTGCGTGTCGTTGACCTCCTTGAAGCCGTCCAGATCGACATAGAGCACCGCCACGCTGGTCCCGTTGCGACGCGCGAGCGCCAGCTGCTGCTGCACCATCTGCCGGAACAGCGAGCGATTCGCCAGCCCCGTCAGCGCGTCGTGATTCGCCTCGTGCTGCGCCGCGTCCAGCAGCCGCGCCGCGTGCGTCAATGCGCGCCCCACCCGATCGACTTCCACCACGCCCAGCGGCGGAACCTCCACCGCCACCCCCGTGCCCAAGGCCAGCGCGGGCTGCGTCAAGGCCTGCACCGCACCGGCGATCCGGCCGCCGATCCGCCACGCCAGCAGCAGGCTGCCCGCGATCGTCAGCATGAAGCCGCCCACCAGCCACGCCAACGCCCGCGTCAATGGCAGCCGCAGGCTCGCGCTCGGCACGCTGATGCCCACCGCCCACCCCGACGATTCCGTCCGCACGAACGCCGTCTGCACCGCGACGCCATCGAGGCTGGTCGTGTCCATCAGCCCCTCCCACTGCCCGCGCAGCTTGAGCAGCAGGTCCCGCGGCGCCTCGACGCCGAAGTAGCGCTCCGCCCCCCGCGTGCGCGCCACGACGCGCCCCTCGCGGTCATACACCGTCGCGAGCCAGTCCGGGTCCATCTGCTGCAACGCGAGCAGGTCTCTCAAACGGTCCGGCGCAAGCCGCGCGCGCAGCGTCGTCGCGCCTTGAAGCTGCGCCACCTTGTCCGCCGGCAAGGGCACCGAGACCTCGATCAACTGCTCTGGCGAAGGCTCTCCGGAAAGCGACGCCATCGCCTCGGTGGGCGCCGACACCGGCCTCGGCGCCACCGCGGGCGACGACGCGCCGGACGCGCCCGCGACCACCGTCGAGCCATGCCGGGGCTGGCGGATGTCCATCACCAGGTTGCCGGCGGAATCCTCCAGCCGCAGCCCGGAGGCGTGCAGCAGCGGCATCGCCTCCCGCGCCTCGAGCGAGAACGCCGCGAGCCCGTCGCCCGGCGGCAGCTGCGAGGCCGCCAGGACGCGCAGGCCGGATTCGACCCCGCTCAGATCCCGGTCCACCGCGGCCGCGATGGCGCGCGCGGTGTTCAGGCGGTCGCCGGCCTTCACGTCCCGCACGCGCTGGAAGTCCAGCAGCACCAGCGCCAGCGTCATCACGGCCACCGGCATGACGGCGGCGATGACCAGGAACACCAACCGCGACCGGATGGTCGGCGGCGTCGCCTCGTAAACGGAGCTGAGCAGCGTGGTCAGCAGGAACAGCGTCGCCAGCCCCGCGATCACGAAACCCAGCCAGGCGCCGCCCATGCCGTCGGCCAGCGCGCCGCAGATGCCGCCCTCCGGGAAATTCGCCGCCGCCATGCCGGTGTAATGCATGCCCACGATCGCGGCCCCCATGACGACGGCGCTCGCCGACTTCTTCCAGGGCCCGGTGACGATGGTTTCGTGCCGCAGCCGGAAGCAGATCAGCAGCGCCGCCGTCGAGGCGGCCACCGCCAGCACCACGGACAGCGCGAACAGCGCCGGGTCGTAGCGGATGCCGGGCTGCATCCGCATCGCCTCCATGCCGAGGTAATGCATGCAGGCGATGCCCAGCCCCATCAGCGTGCCGGCAATCAGCAGCCGACGCCGTCCCAGGCTCGGCCGCGCGATCGTGTGCAGCGCCAGCGCCGAGGACAGCGCCGCCACCGCGAGGGACGCCAGCGTGACCGGCACGTCATAGGCCAGCGCGATGGGCAGCGAGAACGCCAGCATGCCCACGAAGTGCATGGCCCAGATGCCGGTGCCCATCGCCAGCGCGCCGCAGGCGAGCCACAGCGCCGTGCGCACCGGCGACCCGGCGGCCGCGACCACCCGCGTCGCCATGTCCAGTGCAACGAACGAGGCGATCACCGCCGTCACGATGGACAGCGCCACCAGCAGCGGGTCGTAGACGCCCGTCACGGTGTCAGGGCGCCGGAAGCCCGGGACGCCCGTGGAATCGATGCATGACTGGTTCCTCCCCCCTGGCATGCCGCCCGTCGCCGGGCCCTCGAAGGTTGATCGGGGCCCTGGCCGGCGTCACGCCGCGCGCGTCGCCTTTTTCGGCTTCGCCGCCGCGTCGTTCAGCGCGGCGGCGGCCTTGAACAGCGCCTTGAGCGCCTGCTCGTCCACCGGGTCGCCCTGGCGGATGTCGATGGCGCGGCGCACGTTGCCATCGAGGCTGGAATTGAAGAGCCGGGCCGGATCGGCCAGCTTCGCGCCCTTCGCGAAGGTCATCTTCACGACCTCCTTGTAGGTCTCGCCGGTGCAGATCTGGCCGTTGCGTTCCCAGACCGGCGTGCCCCGCCACTTCCAGGTCTCCTCGACGCCAGGCACCGCCTCCTTCATCAGCCGGCGCAGCCGCGCCAGCATCTCGCCGCGCCAGTCGCCGAGCTCGGCGATGCGGGCATCGATCATCGCGGCGGCATCGACGGCGCCGGCCGCTTCGGTCGTCGGGCTCGTGGTGGGCATGTCGTCCTCCGCTCAGTTCTTCAGCTGCTGGATACGGATCATGTTGCCGGCCGGGTCGCGCACGCCGAAGTCGCGCACACCGTAGGGCTGGTCGGTGGGCTCCTGCACGATCTCCGCGTCCTGCGATTGCAGGCGCTGGAAGGTCGCGTCCAGGTCCTTCGCGCCGAGCAGCAGCATCGCGAAGGTGCCCTTGGCCATCATCTCGGCGATGGTGCGCTTCTCGTCGTCGGTGACGCCGGGGGTCGCGTTCGGCGGGAACAGCACGATGGAGGTGTCGGGTTTGCCCTTGGGGCCGATGGTGATCCAGCGGTTGCCGCCGAAGGCGACGTCCTTGCGGATCTCGAAGTCCAGGCCGTCGCGGTAGAAGGCCAGCGAGGCCTCGGCGTCGGTGTGCGGCAGGAAGGTCGAGTGGATGGTGATGTCCATGTGAATCTCCAGATTGGTTGCGGTCAGCGTGGTCGGCGGCCGTCGCCGCCGGGGTTCCGGACCCATGCGACGCAGTCTAGGTGGGCTGTTTCTCCGGCGCTTCTCGATTCCTGATCGGACGCGTCACCTGCTTGGCCACGCAGGACGGCAGGCCCTCGCCCTCGCGCGCGGCGTCGCGGCGGTAGGCGCTCGGCGGGACGCCGACGAGCTCGGTGAAGCGCGTGCTGAAGGTGCCCAGCGAGGCGCACCCGACCTCGAAGCAGACCTCGGTGACGCTGAGGTCGCCGCGGCGCAGCAGCGCCATGGCGCGCTCGATGCGGCGGGTCATCAGGTAGGCGTAGACGGACTCGCCGTAAGCCAGGCGGAACTGCCGGCTCAGGTGACCGGAGGACATGTGCACGCCCGCGGCCAGCGCTTCGACGTCCAGCGGCTGGGCGTACTCGCGGTCGATCCGGTCGCGCACGCGGCGCAGGCGGGCGAGGTCGCGCAGGCGGGTGTCGGACACCTCAGCGGCGACCGGAGTAGCAGAGTGTGAGGCGACAGGCATGCCGACATCCTACCCACGCACGCTCGCTGACTGCTCTCCCGAGTAGCTCGGAAGCACAGCACCGGTCGTCGATCCTGTCGGCATAGCCGGTTCCCTCATCCGTACCGGCCAGGACTCCTTGCCCGCGCAGAGCGTCAGCGTACTAAACCAAGTCGGCTAGATCCGCAATGGCTTCGCGCTCATTGGAGTCATGACGCGCCTTCCACCTGTCGACGTCCCCATTGCTAGACAACCGCACACCCGAATCATCAACGACGAGTTGGACCGCTTCCAGATGCGTCTTCAGTCGTGTCTGCACCGCCAGCGCACCGTCAACGGAGCCCTTCAGCGCCGAGATTTCCACCTCATATAGCGCTACCGGCTCTCCTCCAATCGGGGTATCCAATCTGAATCAATAGGGCGGACGACAAACCCTTACCCAACCCGTCAGAGTTTTTCAATCAAGAAAATAATAAGTCCGGCCACAATAAAAGCCCAAGTCAGAACGAAGGCAATTTTGTCAAATTTATACACAAACACCCACCCGACCTCTTCGGAGGAGGCTTGGTTCTGCCGCTTCTTTCTCTCTAACTCTTTAAAGTTATTTTTGACACGTTTCGATGGCGGCAGCAAGTTTCCTGTATAGAGGCCGAGCAGCCCACCCACGCACACCAACGCTCCACCGACACCACCCGGAATATCCATAGTTATACCTCCCGATAAAATGCAGGTTTCCCTACCAAACGACGCTCAACGCTTACGGAAACTTTCTTGAAAGCTCCTTTGCGCGGGATTGAACAGATACCGGATCACGCGCCGCTGCGAGATCTTGATCTCCGCGGTCACATTCATGCGAGGGCCAAGCGCACCGGCTTCCCGTCGACGTCGATGACGCCTTAGCCGAACACCAGCGTTACCGGGAAGATCGGCCCGCGCTTCTCGTCGTTCACCGCGTCCTCGGTCACGCTCTTCACCGTTGCCGGCACCGTGCCGTAGCGCGTGTACGAGAAGGTCCCGAACTTGATCTCCGCCTCGTGTCCGGTGCGCACGAAGCCGATGCCCTTATTCTCAAGCACGACCTCCGCAGTCGCCTCAGCTTCGTCCGGCACCAGCACCAGCACTCACGCTGGCGGGCCAGTGCCATCGCCAGGTTCTTCTCCTGCTCCAAGCGCTCGCCGCGGCGGCGCCATCGGCACCGCGCTCTGCAGCTTCTCCCCCACCAGCTTCGCCGCGTGGATCACCGCCTCCAGCGGTGCGCCAGGATCGTCGATGGCGATGTTCCCCCGGACCGAGCAGTTGAACAGCGCGTTCTCATGCAACACCACGTCGACCTGGCGGCGTAGCTGCGTCGCGTCGGCCGTGGCGATGTCCTGTCCGTCCACGAGCACCCGTCCCGACTACGGCGGGTACAGCCGCTGCAGCAGTTTGGTCAGCGTGCTCTGCTCGAGCCGCTGCGCCCCACCTGCAACGAAGTTGCGGTTCGCTCCGTCATGACTTGTTGTGGCTCGCACCCATCACTTCCCTTATGCAAGCAACGAGTTATGGCTGCGACTGGCATCCAAGCTCGCTCTTTTGCCGACGGAGCGCGCGCGACGCCGTCCATCATCCTGTCGCAGCAGATTGACGGATCAACCGCCTGGGCCAAAGCCGTCATTCGGACAGCCGGTCGATCCCGTCAGAACAGCGCCCGCCGCATTGACTGCGCATAGTCCGCCTGGAATCCGCGGGCAGCGGCACGCCCGGGCGGCGCGAGGTCCAGCGCCGGCACTCGCGGCGGCGCGTCCGCCGGCGCCTCGGTCGACGGCGCGGCGGGCTCAGCGGTCGCGGTCGCGGTCGCGGTCGCGGCCATGTCGCAGCGCAGCTCCAGCCCCGGCGAGCGGCGGTGCGCGCTCAGCCGCCAGCCGTGGGCCGCGGCGATCTCGGTGCAGATCGCCAGGCCCAGGCCCGCGCCCTGCTCGCGCCGGTCGACGCCGCGCCAGAAGCGCTCGAACAGCCGCGGCAGATCTTCCTCGGCCACACCCTTGCCGCAGTCCAGCACCGAGAACCCGTCTGGGCTCACGGCCAGCGTCACCACGCCGCCCGGCGGACTGTGCTGGATCGCGTTCTCGAGCAGGTTCTTCAGCAGCGTGAACAGCGCGCCCCGATCGGCGTGCCAGAAGCGCAGCGCGGGACTGAGCTGCAAGCCCAGCGTGACGCCGTGTCGCGAGGCCACCCGCTCCATGAAGTCGAAAACCTCGCGCACCGCCGGCTGGGGATCGAGCGCCTCGACCCGGTAGTTCTGCGGCTCGCTGGCCTCGGCCAGCAGCAGCAGTTGCTGCACCTGGCGGGCGACGCGGTCGACGTCGTCCAGGATCTGGTCGCGCCAGGCGCCCTCCTCCGCCAGCTCGACCTGCGCGCGGATCAGCGCCAGCGGCGTCTTCAACTCATGCGCCGCGTTGGAGAGGAACTCCTGCTGCGTCTTGAAGCCCCCCTGCAGCCGGTCCAGCGCCGCGTTGAAAGCCTCGACCAGCGGACGCAGCTCGCGGGGCTGCTCGGCCGCAGGCAGACGCTTGGAGAGCGTGCGCGGCGAGATGCGCCGCGCCGCACTAGACGCCGCGCGCACCGGCAGCAGCGCCCGGCGCAGCGAGAGGTGGATGGTCACCAGGAACACCAGCACGAAGGTCGCGCCCAGCGCCAGCAGCCCCTGCCTCAGCACGTCCAGGCCGATCGACTCCCGCATGCGCAGCACGATGCGGTCGCTGACCGCGAACTGCACGTACCAGCGCCGGCCGCCATGATCGAAGGGGACGGTCGCGCCATGCATCGCGACGCCATTGCGCTTGAACACGAAGGACTGGCGCACCGCCTCATAGGGCTGACCGTCGCGCGTGATGACCGCGTCCTGTCCATCCGTCGCGAACGCCACGCGGCCGCTGCCATCGGCGACCCGCAGCACCAGCTCGGCGCGCAGGCTGTCGAACAGCCAGGGCCCGATCTTCGGATCGAGGCGCACGGGCATGCCGTGCTCGTCGAACTGCAGATGGCGCGCCAGTTCCTCGCTGTTGTCCTCGATCTGGTCCCGCAGCACCCAGCGGGTGAAGGGTTCCCAGAACACCATCGAGGCCAGGCTCACCAGCAGCGTGCTCGACACCATGCTGGCCGCCAGCACCGCCAGCACCCGGTTGCGCAGGCTATTCGGCCACCGCATCTTGAAGCGCATATCCATGGTTCCGGAGATTGACGATGCGCAGGCTCGATCCGAGCGACGCCAGCTTCTTGCGCAGACGATGCAGCGCGACGTCGAGCGCATTCGGCGTCACCGCGTCGGACAGCCCCCAGGCCGCCGCCTCCAGCGCCGCGCGCCGGACCGTGCGTCCCTGCTGCTGCACCAGCGTGATCGCGATCTGCAGCTCCGCCGGCGCCAGCGCCACCGAGGCGCCCCCGCGCAGCAGCAGCGCCTCGCCGACGTCGACCTCGATGTCGCCGAACAGGGCGCGCGGCGGGCGCACCGCCGCCGGGCGGCGCATCAGCGCCCGCACCCGCGCCACCAGTTCCTCCATCGGAAAGGGCTTGGCGAGGTAATCGTCGGCGCCGGACTCCAGGCCCTCGACCCGGTCGTGGAGTGCGTCCCGCGCGGTCAGCATCAGGCAGGGCGTGCCCTGCCGCTCGGCCCGCAGGCGCTTGACCAGCGCCAGGCCGTCACCGTCGGGCAGGCCCCGATCGATGACCAGCGCCGCGTAGCCGACCTCGCGATGCGCGACCCAGGCCGCCTCCATCGCATGGAAGACGTCCGTCGGGATGCCGGCGGCCTGCAGGGCCTGACGGATCAGTCCGGCAAGCCGGACGTGATCCTCCACCAGGGCGATTCGATTCATGGGGAGAGGGGGCCGAAGCGGCACATGGTAAGGGAGGCAGGGATGCAAGGGATGGCCATCGTCCGCTCCAGCGCCTTACCCGTTTCTTACCGGAGCGACGCGGTGGCCGCCCCCTCCCCCCGCTCGTCGCTCAAGCGACCTCGGCCGGCACCCGCTGGTGGTACTGGACGACGGCCACCCCGTCGCGGATGGCCTGCTCGTAGACGCCGAGCATGCCCAGCGCTTCGCGCAGATCGTCGCGGATCGCGGCGGAGGCGATGACGGCCTCGTCGTCGTTGCACAGCGCGCCGTCCTCGTCATCGTCCCGCTTGAGGCGGTAGACGAGTTCGGCCACGACCGCCGCATGCTCGATGCGCTCGCGCAGCGTCTTCATCGCCAGGCCGACGGTGATGTCGCTGCGCGGGACGAAATACTCGACGCAGGCGGGCTCGAAGCGGCTCAGCGAGGGATACATCCGCGAGCTGTAGAGGAAGGCCTCGAACTCCTCGCGCGTCATGCCCTCCAGGGGGCGGATCTGCTCGAGGACCTCCTGCATGAACAGCAGCTTGGGGGGACGCGAGGACGGCGGCGGCGCCGGCGGAGGCGCGCTGAAGCCGCGGGCCGCCTTGGGCAGGTCGCGCTCGTCGAGCCCGTCGGACTCGTTGCGCTCGTCGGGCTCGTCGGCCTCGTCGAGCAGTGCCGCGGCGGCGGTGACGGGACAGCCGGACGGCGTCATCGGGACGGCCGGAATGGCCGGGGCGGAGGGAGAGAGGGGCATCGTGGACATGGACAGCTCCAGTTCGGATCGGATCAATGCATAGGCATCACCTTCGTGGGGATGACAGGGACCGCATCAGCGACGCGGGGGATGGATCTTCAGCGTGGCCGGCGCAAGACCTGGCACGAAAAGATCAATGAAATCGATTCGATGAAACCGTCGGCATGAGCGCCACACCAGTCCTCGTGGGGCGACCGACTTGTCTCGGTGGGACCTGCGACAAGAGCCACTCGCTTGAGGCGGCTCAGCGGAATCGCACGACCGCCTCGAACCCCGGTTCGGCATTGCGCAACTCGAGCCGGCTGCCGTGCGCCTCGGCCACGAGCCGGCACAGCGACAGCCCCAGGCCCACGCCGCCTTCGCTGCGCGCGCGCGCCTCGTCGGGGCGGAAGAAGGGCTGGCCGAGCTGCGCGAGCGCCTCGGGCGGCACGCCGGGGCCGTGGTCGCGCACGGTGAGCCGCGCGCCGTCGCCATCGCGCTCGACGCTGACCCGCACCGGGCCGATCGCCGCGTCGTTGTGCCGCAGCGCGTTGTGCACCAGGTTGCGCAGCAGCAGTTGCACCCGCATCCGGTCCAGCTGCAGCACGGGCAGGTCGGGATCGATGCTGAGCGTGACGCCGGGCTGGTCCTGCTCGCGCGCCAGCGCGCCGAGGTCGCAATCGCCGACCTGCAGCGCGCGATGCCCGCTGCCCAGCCGCTCGCTCTCCAGCAGAGCCGAGATCAGCTCCCGCATCTGCGCCAGTTCGTCCAGCAGCGCCGCCTTCGAGGCCCCCTCGTCGACCAGCTCCGCGTGCAGCCGCGCGCGCGTCAGCGGGCTGCGCAGCTCATGGCTGATCGCCAGCAGCAGCGCGCGCTTGCCGTCGAGCATGGCCTGGATGTCCTGGGCCATCTGGTTGAAGCGGTGCGCCAGGTCGCCGATCTCGTCGCGGTGGCGGATGGGCACGCGATGCGCGAGGTCGCCGCGCCCGAACGCCTCCGCGCCCGCCGCCAGCTCACGCAGCGGCGCCACCAGGCGGCGGATGCCGCCGTAGGCCAGGCCGGTCACCAGCAACAGCAGCGGCACGGCCCAGAGCCATCCGTACTCGACCTTCATCGAGGCCCACAGGATCGCGCTGCCCGCGCAGGCCAGCACGACGAAGATCGCGATCAGCCGCGCGCCCAGCGAATGCTTGAAATGCGCATGGTGGCGATGCCACCGCTGGTGCCAGCGGTTGCGTGCCCGCATGTGCCAGCGCCAGCCGCGTCCCCGCGGGAACGGGCCGCCCATGGCCTCCATCTCCGCCCAGCGCCGCATCTTGTCCAGGCGCTTGCGGTGGTGCCGGAGCCGCTCCTCGTGCAGGCGCAGCCACCAGGCGTCGCGCCGCGCATGCCAGCGCGGATCGCCGCAGCGGGGATCGCCCCACTCGCCGGGACCGCCGGGGCCGTCCGGGCCGTCCGGGCCGCGCGCGCGCCGCTCCCACGGCGCATCGCGGTCGTTGCCGTCATTGCCGTCACTGCGGTCATCGCGGTCGCCGCGCCGGTCCCGCCGGTCCAGCCGGTCCCACCAATGGTCGTAGGGGTGACGCGGTCCCTTCATGACCCGCCCTCCCCGCCGCCGGGCGCCGCACCGCCCGCCACCGGCAACGCGAAGCAGTAGCCCGCGTTGCGCAGCGTCTTGAGCGCCTCCAGCGGCTCGAGCTTGCGACGCATGCGGCTCACCAGGATGTCCACCGCCCGGGTGAACAGGTCGGCCTCCTGACCGCGCAGCCGGTTCAGGATCTCGTCGCGGGAGAACACCCGCCCGGGCTCGCGGGCGAGCATCACCAGCAGTTCGTACTCGGTGCTGGTCAGCTCGACCGGGCCGGTGCCGGCCGTGACCAGGCGGCGCGCGGTGTCGATCTCCAGTCCCTCGAAGCGCAGCAGCGTCGCGGGCGCGGCCGCCGCCGGCGCCAGGCGCGTGCGGCGCAGGATGGTCTGCAGACGCGCGGCCAGCTCGCGGGGCTCGAAGGGTTTGGCCAGGTAGTCGTCCGCGCCCAGCTCCAGGCCCACCACCCGGTCGGTCAAGTCGCCCCGCGCAGTCAGCATCAGGATCGGGATCTCGCGCCACGGCTCGCTGCCGCCGCGCACGCGCTTGCAGAAGGCGAAGCCGTCCATCTCGGGCAGCATGCCGTCCAGGATCAGCGCGTCGAAGCGCTCATCGGCCAGCCGCGCCAGCGCGGCGCTCGGCCGCGTCACGGCGCTCAGCGCGAAGTCGAAACGCGCCAGGTAGCTCGCCAGCGGCGCGGCCAGCGCCTCGTCGTCGTCAATCAGCAGCAGTCGGTGCATCGTGCCGTCCATTGTGCCCAGCCGCCTGGCCCGGGGAGCCGTCGGCGCCCGCGGCGCGCGTGTGCCGGACCAGCGTGATGGCGCGCTCCGGGCAGGCTTTCACGCAGTGGCCGCAGGCCCGGCAGGCGTCGGCGTTCGGCGTGAAGGCCTGCTGCCAGCCGTGCGCATAACCGCGCAGCTTGCCGAAGAGGCTCAGGTCCTTGCGGCGCTCCGCCGGCAAGGTGCCGACCGAGAACACGCCATAGGGGCAGACCTCGACGCAATCGCCCTTGCCTTCGCAGCGGTTGCGGTCGATGACCGGCCGCAGCAGCCCCGGAGGCTGCCGGCAGTCGCGGCCGTCCATCAAAGGCCCCGGTCGTTGGCAGCGCCGTGACCGTCGCGACGGTCGTGGCCACCCCGGCCGCCGTCGCGTCCGGCGCGGCGACGCAGCCGGCGCAACAGGAAGCGCAGCGTCTGCTGCTGGTCGAAGTCGAGCGCGTCGAAGAAGTCGCCGACGGCCGCCACCAGCGCGGGACCGGTCGCCCGCAGCGCCTCGACCTGGCCGTCGAAGAGTTCCTGCGCCTCCTCGCGGCGGAAGTTGTCGCTCTCGATCAGGCGGGCGACCTCCGGGCCGCGGGCCAGCGCCTTGACCGCGCGCCGCGCCGTGCCGAGCTGGTCGACCAGGCGCTCCAGCAGCTCGGCCTGGCTATCGCTCAGGTCCAGAAAGGCGCGGGCCCGGGCTTGCAGCCGCCCGCCGCGGCGACCGTGGGCATCGGGTCCCAGGCCCCCGCCGAAGCCGCCCCACCCATCACCGCCGTGGTGACCAGGGCCACCGTGGTGGCGGTGGCGGCCGTGTCGGAATTGCTCGCGTCCGAGCCCGCCCCAGCCCCACGGGAAACCGCCGAAACCGGCGAACCGGTGCCAGGGGCCGTGGACGGGCAGCGGGCCGTAGAAGCCATCGTCACACACAGGGCCGAAAGGACCGAAGCGACCATCGTGGCCGAAGTGAGCGTGCTGACGTTCATGGTGGTGGCTCCAGCGTCGAAACAGGTGCATGGTGCAGTTCCTCGGTAAAGCCCGGTTGTCCGGGCGGTGAATCCATGTCGCCATGATTCCCATGCCGCCTCGTCGGGGCATCTCACCGCGGTATCGCTGCTTTTCGTTTTGTATCGCCCCCTGCCCACCCGACGGAATGCCTCCAAGGGGGGAGGCAGCGCCTCTGCTGACACGACGCGTCAGGGGGCCGGTTTTCGACATCCCCCGCCCGGGCGACTGTTCTCCCCCTCTCGGCTGTCCCCCGTTCCACGCGCCCGGAACGGGGCTCGCCGGAGCCATGGCCCTCTACAATCGCCGGCTCCGTGTCCCTCGCCTAGATGACACCGCCTCGCGGCGGAGTGCCCCCATGACCGAACTCGCCAAGTCCTTCGAACCCGCCTCTCTCGAAGCCCATTGGGGCCCGCTGTGGGAGTCCAAGGGCCTCTACGAGCCGACGCTCGATCCGGCCAGGCCGTCGTTCAGCATCCAGCTGCCGCCGCCCAACGTCACCGGCACGCTGCACATGGGGCACGCGTTCAACCAGACCATCATGGACTCGCTGACGCGCTACCACCGGATGCGCGGCCACAACACGCTGTGGGTCCCCGGCACCGACCACGCCGGCATCGCCACGCAGATCGTCGTCGAGCGCCAGCTGCAGGGCCAGGGCCAGAGCCGCCACGACCTGGGCCGCAAGAACTTCGTCGCCCGCGTCTGGGAATGGAAGCAGCAGTCCGGCTCCACCATCACGCAGCAGATGCGCCGCATGGGCGACTCGGTGTCCTGGGGCCACGAGTACTTCACGATGGACGAGAAGCTGTCGACCGTCGTCGTCGACACCTTCGTCAAGCTCTTCGACGAAGGCCTGATCTACCGCGGCAAGCGCTTGGTCAGCTGGGACCCGATCCTGAAGTCCGCCGTCTCCGACCTCGAGGTCGAGAGCGAGGAGGAGGAAGGTTCGCTGTGGCACATCCGCTATCCGCTGGCCGAGGGCGGCGAGTCGCTGGTCGTGGCGACCACGCGGCCCGAGACCATGCTGGGCGACACCGCGGTGATGGTCCACCCCGAGGACGAGCGCTACAAGCACCTGATCGGCCAGCAGGTGAAGCTGCCCATCACCGGCCGCCTGGTGCCGGTGATCGCCGACGAGTACGTCGACAAGGAATTCGGCACGGGCGTCGTCAAGGTCACGCCGGCCCACGACACCAACGACTACCAGGTCGGCCAGCGCCACCAGCTGCCGATGCTGACCATCTTCACGCTGGACGCGACCGTCGTCGACACGATGGACGAGATCCCGGCCGAGTACCGCGGCCTGGACCGCTTCGCGGCGCGCAAGGCGATCGTCAAGGCGCTGGAGGAGCAAGGCCTGCTGGTCGAGGTCAAGAAGCACAAGCTGATGGTCCCGCGCTGCACGCGCACCGGGCAGATCGTCGAGCCGATGCTGACCGACCAGTGGTTCGTCGCCACCAGCAAGCCAGGCAAGGACGGCAAGTCCATCGCGCAGAAGGCCATCGACGTGGTCGCCAGCGGCGAGGTCAGGTTCGTGCCCGAGAACTGGGTCAACACCTACAACCAGTGGATGGGCAACATCCAGGACTGGTGCATCTCGCGCCAGCTCTGGTGGGGCCACCAGATCCCGGCCTGGTTCGGCACGGGCGGCGAGATCTTCGTCGCCCATGACGAGGCCGAGGCGCAGGCCAAGGCCACCGCCGCCGGCTACACCGGCCCGCTCAAGCGCGACGAGGACGTGCTGGACACCTGGTACTCGTCGGCGCTGGTGCCGTTCTCGACGCTGGGCTGGCCGGCCAAGACGCTCGAGCAGGACCTGTTCCTGCCGTCGTCGGTGCTGGTCACCGGCTACGACATCATCTTCTTCTGGGTCGCCCGGATGATCATGATGACGACGCACTTCACCGGCAAGGTGCCCTTCAAGCATGTGTACATCCACGGCCTGGTGCTGGACGCGCAGGGCAAGAAGATGAGCAAGTCCGAGGGCAACGTGCTGGACCCGGTCGACCTGATCGACGGCATCGAGCTGGCCCCGCTGCTGGACAAGCGCACCCAGGGCCTGCGCAAGCCCGAGACCGCGCCCAAAGTCCGCAAGGCCACCGAGAAGGAATTCCCCGAGGGCATCCCTGGCTACGGCGCCGACGCGCTGCGTTTCACCTTCGCGGCGATGGCGACGCTGGGCCGCAGCGTCAACTTCGACAGCAAGCGCTGCGAGGGCTACCGGAACTTCTGCAACAAGCTGTGGAACGCCACCCGCTTCGTGCTGATGAACACGCAAGGCCAGGACTGCGGCCTGGTCGAGCACACGAAGGAGCAATGCGCGCCAGGCGGCAGCGCGCACGGTTACCTGCAGTTCTCGCAGGCCGACCGCTGGATCGTCAGCGAGCTGCAGCAGGTCGAGCAGGCCGTCGCGCAGGGCTTCGCCGACTACCGCCTGGACCAGGTCGCCAACGCGATCTATTCCTTCGTGTGGGACGAGTACTGCGACTGGTATCTGGAGCTGGCCAAGGTGCAGCTGCAGACCGCGCAGGCCGAGGGCAACGAGGCCGCGCAGCGCGGCACGCGGCGCACGCTGATCCGCGTGCTCGAGACCATCCTGCGTCTGCTGCACCCGATCGCGCCCTTCATCACCGAGGAACTCTGGCAGACCGTCGCGCCGATCGCCGGCCGCAAGTCCACCGACTACCTGGTGACCGCGCCCTACCCGGTCGCGCAGCCCGAGCGCATCGACCCGCAGGCCATCGCCTGGGTCGAGCAGCTCAAGGCCGTGGTCGGCACCTGCCGCAGCCTGCGCGGCGAGATGGGCCTGAGCCCGTCCGACCGCGTGCCGCTGCTGGCCGGCGGCGACCTGTCCTTCCTGCGCGAGGCCGCGCCGGCGCTGAAGGTGCTGGCCAAGCTGCAGAGCGTCGAGCTGATCGAGGACGAGGCCGTGTTCAACCAGCAAAGCGCGATGTCGCCGGTGCTGGTGCATGGCGCGGCGCGTCTGGCGCTGAAGGTGGAGATCGACGTCGAGGCTGAGCGCGCCCGCATCGCCAAGGAGATCGCCCGGCTTGAAGGCGAGGTCAGCAAGGCCAACGCCAAACTGAGCAACGAGAGCTTCGTGGCGCGCGCGCCGGCGGCCGTCGTGGAGCAGGAACGTCAGCGCATCGCCGACTTCAGCGCCACCGTGGCTCGGCTAAAAGATCAGGCAGCGCGCCTGGGTGCGTCGGCCTGAACTCAGGCTGCGCCGCGGGCGTGGACAGGAT
>Ga0209370_1000350_pt1 | contig 70819 bp, 70 predicted proteins | sample AgamicAtPrz_FD_187164 | JGI IMG/M metagenome (GOLD analysis project Ga0209370, IMG submission 187164) | Agave microbial communities from Guanajuato, Mexico - At.P.rz (SPAdes) (version 2) | ecosystem: Host-associated > Plants > Phyllosphere > Phylloplane/Leaf | place: Guanajuato, Mexico...
AGGTGGCAAAGCACTTGAGGGCGAGCAGCGCCTTGGCACCGGAGTGTTCGCGCACGTAGGCGATCTTCTCCATGTTGCCCAGCAGCTTGGTTTTATCGATGAGGTAGTACGGCGTCTTGATCATTTAAAGGCCCCCGGCCAGGCCGGCCAAAAAAAGGACACGCATTGTGCCTTCACTTGCCGCAGACCGAAAGGGTGGGTTACGCATTTCGTCGTGGTTGACGCTGTTGCGAGAGGATTTTTCCGGTTGCGGCGGGCTCAGTAGAACAGCGGCATGTGACTATCGTAATCAGCAACCGGTTGCCACAAGGAGAATCCGATGAGTGTTGTTTTGGCTGGCACCGGCTCCGCCGGTGTTCGCGGGCTTGCCCGCTCCCACAGGTTTAGCGCGAGGCTCAGAAAATGCGCGGTTCCTGTGGGAGCGGGCAAGCCCGCGAAGAGGCCGGTACAGGCAACCTCAATCAACCTGCTGCAACCACGCCTGGATCTGCTCCAGCGTGGCGGTAGCCCCGCCACAAACCACCACCAGCACATTCTGGTACTGCGCCAGGGCGCCCGGTGCATAGGCCAACGCCAAAGCAGCCCCACATGCAGGCTCCACCAGCACGCGATGGTCCAGCAGGAACCGCTCGCAAGCCTCCAGCGCAGCGCGGTCAGTGACCAGATGGCTGTGCACCGGATGCTCCTTCACGCACACCAGCGCCTGGTCAGCCACACGTTTGGCCCCCAACGAGGTCGCCACCGAGGCAATCCGTTCCAGCTCCACCGAATGCCCCGCCTGCATGGCCGCATGCAGCGATGCCGCGCCCTCGGTTTCCACCGCCAGCACCGGCACATCGCCCCAGCCGTTGCGCTGTAGCCCCTCGACCACACCACTGAGCAAACCACCGCCGCCTACCGACAACACCACGGCATCCGGTTTCACGCCGGCCTCGGCGACTTCATCCACCAGGCTGGCATGCCCGGCCCACAGCAGCGGGTCGTCGAATGGGTGAATGAAGGCGTCATCCGGGCCGACCAAGGTCTGCGCCAGGGCGTTGGCCTCTTGCCAGGAGCTGCCATGCACCTCCAACTTGGCGCCCTCCAGGCGTAGCAGGTCCTTGGCCCGCTCGGTGGTGGTCTCGGGCACTACCACGGTCACCGGCACGCCCAGCTTGCGCCCGGCATAGGCCACTGCCAGGCCGGCGTTGCCGCCCGAGGAAGACACGAAATGCCGCGCGCCACGGGCATGGTGCACCTCGCAGGCGTGGCCCACGCCGCGCAGCTTGAACGAGCCGCAGGGCTGCAGGGCATCGAGCTTGAGCCAGACGTTGCTGCCCGCGGCCAGTGACAGCGGGCGGGATTCGATCAGGGGGGTATGAACATGCAAGGTCATTGGCTGGCTCCGCGCAGTTGCTCGAGGTAGTTGTAAACGGTGTAGCGGGTCACACCCAGGGCGCTGGCGGCCTTTTCCACGCCGCCCTTGACGATGAACAGGCCACGCTCCTGCATCACTCGCACGGCCTCGACCTTGGCCTGCTTGTTCATCCGCCCCTGGCCGCTGCGCTGCAGGGATGCCTGGATTATCTCGCTCATCAGCAGTTCCATGTCGGCGGGTTCATTGACGGCAGGTGTGGCCCCCAGCGGTTGGAACTGCTGAAGAAAGTTCATGGCGGCATCCAGGCCGGTGACGTCGGTGTTGACGCAAAGGCTGGCGAAGGGGTGGCCGCTGCGGTCGCGGAAGATGGCCGTGGCGCTGCGCAGCGTGCGGCCCTTCAGCGTGGTGGGATAGTCGGGCAGCACCACCGGCTCACAGCCGTGCTGATCGGCCGAGGCCTGCATCAGTGCCTTGAAACCCAGGTCCTGTTCAGGGGCGGCGAGGATCGGGCTACCGATGCTGCGGCCGGAAAGGTGGCCGTTGACGATCGCCACCACGGAGTGTTCCGGGTGATCGAGGTCGTGCAGGAGGATTTCCATGTTGCGCGCGGCAACGCTACCCAGGGCCTGGATGGCGGCCTTGAGGACGGTGAGGGTGAGCTGGCGTTCTTCGCTTGGGGTGATAGGCATGGCAGATCGCAAAATCAACGTTTTGTGTATTTTTACACATTAAGTTGAATTAGGCGATTTGCTTTTCCAGGCCCATTCGCGGGTAAACCCGCTCCCACAGGGACCCCACGGTATTCAACACCTGTGGTGAACCTGTGGGAGCGGGTTTACCCGCGAATGGGCCGCAAAGCGGCCCCTTTAACCCTCAACCCAGGGCCGGGGTACGCGGCGGGATCATCCGACGCGACCCGGTCGCCTCGAAGGCCGCACCAAAGCTCAGCAGCGCATTGTCGCTGTAAGCCCGGCCAGCAAAGGTCAGCCCCACCGGCATGCCGATATCGGCCATCACGCCCATCGGCACGGTCACGGTCGGCACGCCCAGGTGGCGGATCGCCAGGTTGCCGTTGGCCACCCAGATGCCGTTGCTCCAGGCGATGTCCGCCGATGCCGGGTTGACGTCGGCATCGGCCGGGCCCACGTCGGCCACGGTGGGGAACAGCACCGCGTCCAGGCCCAGGTTGTCCATCCAGTCTTCCAGGTCGATCTTGCGGGTCTGCTCCAGGCCGCGCAGGCCGTCGGGCAGGGTCTCGATCTGGTCCCAGGTCTTCAGGCCACGCTTGGCCATGTTGACGTACTCGTCCATGCCGGCGGCCAGGTCGTCCTCACGGTTGGGCAGGGTGCCCGGGTCGTGGGGGAAGATCTGCGGCCCGTCGACATCGGCCAGGCGGTTGAGCCTGGGGTCATCGTTGGCGCGCAGGAAGTCGTCGAAGGCCCACCCCGACAGCTCCCACAGCTCGTCATGCAGGAACTCCTTGCTGACGATGCCGCGGTTGTACACGGTCGGTGCGCCCGGGCGGTCGCCCTCGCAGTTGGACACCAGCGGGAAGTCCACTTCCAGCACTTCGGCACCAGCCGCCTCCAGTGCCTGGCGGGCCTGCTGCCACAGGTCGATCACCGTGGCGCGGGTGTTGATGCGCTGGCCAGTCGGGCCGCCAATGCCAGGCTTCTCGGAAGTACCGGCCTCGGCATCGGCATTGATGTACATGCGCGGCACGCCAAAGCGCTTGCCCTTGAGCGCGCTGGCATCCACGGCCAGGTCCAGGTACGAAGCCGGGCGCACCGTCGAAGCCGCCGGGATTGGCACCCAAGGTTGCAGGCGCCACAGGTCGCCGCGCTTGTCGGCGTCGTCGGCTACTACCACGTCGAGGATTTCCAGCAGGTCGGCCATGGTGCGGGCATACGGCACCACCACGTCCATGGTCGGTGTCAGCGGCCAGTTGCCACGCACCGAAATCACCCCGCGCGACGGGGTATAGGCGCACAGGCCGTTGTTGGACGCCGGGCCACGGCCGCTGGACCAGGTTTCTTCGGCCAGGCCGAAGGCACTGAAGCTGGCAGCGGTGGCGGTGCCGGCACCGTTGGACGAGCCCGAGGCGAACGGTGCGGTCAGGTAGTTGGCGTTGTACGGGCTTTCGGCGCGGCCATACACGCCGCGTTGCATGCCACCGTTGGCCATGGGCGGCATGTTGGTCTTGCCCAGGCATACGGCGCCGGCGGCGCGCAGGCGTTCGATGGTGAAGGCGTCGCGCTGGGCCACCAGGTCCTTGAAGGCCGGGCTGCCGGAGGCAGCGGTCAGGCCTTTGACCAGGTAGCTGTCCTTGGCGGTGTAGGGGATGCCGTCCAACGGGCTCAGGACCTGGCCTTTGGCGCGACGGGCGTCGGAGGCTTCGGCCTCTTTCAGCGCCTCGGGGTTGCGCACCACCACGGCGTTCAGGGCAGTGGCGGTGTCGGCGCCATCGTAGGCATCGATGCGCGCCAGGTAGGCCTGGACCAGCTCGACCGCCGTCGTGCGGCCCGACTCGAGCGCGTCGCGCAGCTCGGCAATGGAAACCTCGGTTACCTCGATCATGCGTTCACCAAAAAAATGTGCAGGTGGGGGCTAATGCGAGGAGTGTACAAGAAGGGCTTGGCGGGCGCAGGTTTGCGCGGGGGCAAATGGTTTTTTGCAGGCGGGCATTGTCGGGCCTCCCAAGCCCGGCGCGAACCCTTGTAGGAGCGGCCTTGTGTCGCGATAGGGCCGCAAAGCGGCCCCAATGATTTCACTGTGATACGAAGACCCTGGGGGCGCTTCGCACCCCTTTCGCGACGCAAGGCCGCTCCCACAAGGGTGCCGCGTCAACCGTCCAGGTCTGCCGCTGCATGCCGCTCCGGCACCTGGCTGGCCTCATCCCCCCAGGTCCGGTTCACCCGTGTGCCGCGCTGCACCGCCGGGCGCAAGGCAATCTCCTCGGCCCAGCGCTGCACATTCGGGTACTCGTCCACCGCCAGGAACTCCGCCGCGCCATACAGGTTGCCGCGCACCAGCTGGCCATACCAGGGCCACACGGCAATGTCGGCGATGCTGTATTCCTCGCCGCCCAGGTAGCGGCTTTCGGCCAGGCGCCGGTCGAGCACGTCCAGCTGGCGCTTGGCTTCCATGGTGAAGCGGTTGATCGCGTACTCGAACTTTTCCGGCGCATACACATAGAAGTGGCCAAAGCCGCCGCCCAGGTACGGCGCCGCGCCCATTTGCCAGAACAGCCAGTTCAGGCTTTCGGTGCGTGCAGCTGGCGCTTTCGGCAGCAAGGCACCGAACTTTTCCGCCAGGTACAGCAGGATCGAACCCGACTCGAACACCCGCACCGGCGGCTCGACGCTGCGGTCGAGCAGGGCGGGGATCTTCGAGTTGGGGTTGACCTGGACGAAGCCGCTGGAGAACTGCTCACCCTCGCCAATGCGGATCAACCAGGCATCATATTCGGCGCCCGAGTGGCCCAGCGCGAGCAGCTCTTCGAGGGCGATGGTGACCTTGACGCCATTGGGCGTGGCCAGGGAGTACAGCTGCAGCGGGTGCTTGCCCAGCGGCAGGTCCTTGTCGTGAGTCGGGCCGGCAACCGGGCGGTTGATGCTGGCGAACTGGCCGCCGGACGCTGCGTCGTTGCGCCAGACCTTGGGTGGCACGTAGGCGGGCTTGCTCATGCATGAATCTCCTTCATTGGCGCGAAACGGTCACGTAGAGACGTGGACCTGCATCTATGCCACGGGTTCGACGAAAAGCGCAAATGCATAGGGCGCGGGCGTGAAGTGCATGACTTCGGTTTCATCCAGGTTTCATCCGGTGCAGCCCAGGCCGGTTCTATGCTGGGCTATCTCTTCGCCCTGCAAGGAACCGCCGGCCGATGACTCTCCCACGCTGCGTGCTGGCGCTGGCCCTGTTCGGCAGCCTGCTGGCCCACGCCGAGGCCGCGCCCTGGGTTGCCGGCCTGCACCACATGACCCTGGCCGACCCGGTCGACGCGCGGCCCATGCAGGCGCTGGCGTTCTACCCGGCCATCGGCAATACCCGCAGCAGCCGGATAGACGGCTACCCGATCGACGTGAGTGAAGAGGCGCCGGTAGCGTTGGGCCAGTTCCCGTTGCTGGTGCTGTCCCACGGCAATACCGGCAGCCCGCTGGCCTTGCACTACCTGGCGACGTCGCTGGCGCGCCAGGGCTTCATCGTGGTGGCGGTGGTGCACCCCGGCGACAACGCCCGCGACCACAGCCGCCTGGGCACCCTGAGCAACCTGTATGGCCGGCCGCTGCAGGTGAGTGCCGCGATTACGGCTGCCCGCGATGATGCCTTGCTGGGGCCCTACCTGAACGGTGGCAAGGTTGGGGTGATCGGCTACTCGGCCGGTGGTGAAACCGCCTTGATCCTCTCAGGCGCGCGCCCCGACCTGGACCGCCTGCGCAAGTACTGCCTGGATCGCCCTGACGACGCCGACGCCTGCAGGACCCACGGCGTACTGATTGCCGACCGCAGCGAGCTGGTGCCAGAGGCCGACCAGCGGGTGGGGGCGGTGATGCTGATGGCGCCGCTCAGCCTGCTTTTCGGACGCCATGCCTTGGCCGGGGTGCAGGTGCCGGCGCTGATCTACAGTGGCGACAGCGACCAGCTGGTGGCGGTGGACCGCAACGCCGAAGCTCTGGCCCGCAAGTTGCCGGTCACACCGGACTATCGCCTGCTGGCCGGCGCCGGGCACTTCGTGTTCATGGCCCATTGCGATGCCGAGCAGTCCGTGCGGATGCCGGCGCTGTGCAAGGATGCCGCAGGCGTGGACCGTCGGCACATCCACCATTCCCTGCAACGTGAAGCCGCGGTGTTCTTCAGCCAGGCGTTGGGCGCGCCGCAGCCTGCCGAGCGTTCAGCCGCGAGTGGCGCGCCGCGCCAGCAACAGCGTTAGGCCCACACCGGCCAGGGCGAGCAGGGCGGCCACACAGAAGATCGAGGCATAGCCCAGGTGCGCGGCCACCGCGCCCATCACCGGCCCGGCGATGGCCAGGGCCATGTCGAAGAACACCGCGTAGGCACCCAGCCCTGCGCCGCGGCTGCTGCTGGGTACCTGCTTGATCGCTTCCACTCCCAGTGCCGGGTACACCAGCGACAGCCCGAAACCGGTAAGCCCGGCACCGATCAGCGCCCACGGCGGCGATGGTGCCAGCCACAGCAGGCTCAGGCCGAGCACTTCGGTGGCCATGCACGCGACCGCCACGTTGTAGCCACCAAAACGGTTGACCGCGTTGACGAACAGCAGCCGGGAAATGATGAAGCACACGCCAAAGGCACTCAGGCACCAGGCCGCGCCCGCCCAGCCGCGCTCCAGGTAATACAGGGTGACGAAGGTGGTCAGGGTGCCGTAGCCGATAGAGGCCAGGGTCAGGCCCAGGCCACAGGGTGCGACCCGGCCGAAGGCCGACCAGAAGGGCAGGCGCTCGCCACGCACCACCACCACGTCCGGCCGCTTGCGCAGTACCAGCAGGGCCGATACCGCCAGCACCAGCAATGCCGGCCCCAGCACGCTGAAGTCCAGCCCGTCCACGGCCAGTACACCCAAGGGGGCACCAATGGCGATGGCGCCATAGGAGGCGATACCGTTCCAGGAAATCACCCTGGCGGTGTGCTCGGGCCCGACCTGGCTGATGCCCCAGCTCAGCGTGGCCACGCCGATCAGCCCTTGGGCGAGGCCCAGCAGCAGGCGCCCGCCGAGCAACAGCGCCAGGCTCAGCAGCGGTAGCGTCAGGGTCCAGGCCGATAGCAGGGTCAACACCCCGCAGCCGGCAATCCCCAGCAAACCGAAGCGAATCGCCTGCTTGCCCCCCAGGGTATCGGCCACGCGCCCGGCAAACGGGCGGCTGAGTAGCGTGGCCAGGTATTGCAGGCCAATGGTCAGCCCGGCGACCACCGCGCCAAACCCCAGCTGGTCGTGCACATGGCTGGGCAAGACGGCGATCGGCAGGCCGATGCAGAGGAAGGCAATGAAGGTGTAGAAAACGATCGACAGGATCTGCAGGGTAATTTGCAGCGTGTTGCTGGCGGGGGCGGGTTGTTGCGCGGTCATGGGCTCGTTCGCGGGCGGGCGGTTGGGCGTGGCCCCATCATGGCCGTTGCGCGAAGGAAATGAAAGCAGGCTAACGAATTATTCGTCGGGTAGTGCCAGCCCGTGGGATCGGCGGTGGATTCTTCGCGGGTGAACCCGCTCCCACAGGATTTGCATAGGCCTCAAATGCTACGCAGTCCCTGTGGGAGCGGGCATGCCCGCGAAGAGGCCGGCCCAGCCATACAAGATGGCCAGGCCGCCGCATCAATCAGACCACTACCTGGCTACGCAGGTAATCGTCATTCGCGGGCTCGCCCGCTCCCGCAGGATTTGCATAGGCCTCAAATGCTATGCAGTCCCTGTGGGAGCGGGCATGCCCGCGAAGAGGCCGGCCCAGCCATACAAGATGGCCAGGCCGCCCCATCAATCAGACCAGCGCGCCCTGGCTACGCAGGTAATCGTCATTCGCGGGCTCGCCCGCTCCCACAGGATTTTGCATAGGCCTCAAATGCTACGCAGTCCCTGTGGGAGCGGGCATGCCCGCGAAGAGGCCGGCCCAGCCATACAAGATGACCAGGCCGCCGCATCAATCAGACCGCTACACCCTGGCTACGCAGATAATCGTCATTCGCGGGCTCGCCCGCTCCCACAGGATTTGCATAGGCCTCAAGTGCTACGCAGTCCCTGTGGGAGCGGGTTTACCCGCGAAGAGGCCGGCCCAGCCATACAAGATGGCCAGGCCGCCGCATCAATCAGACCACTACACCCTGGCTACGCAGATAATCGTCATTCGCGGGCTCGCCCGCTCCCACAGGATTTGCATTGGCCTCAAGTGCTACGCAGTCCCTGTGGGAGCGGGCATGCCCGCGAAGAGGCCGGCCCAGCCATACAAGATGGCCAGGCCGCCGCATCAATCAGACCACTACCTGGCTACGCAGGTAATCGTCATTCGCGGGCTCGCCCGCTCCCACAGGATTTGCATTGGGCTCAAGTGCTACGCAGTCCCTGTGGGAGCGGGTTTACCCGCGAAGAGGCCGGCCCAGCCATACAAGATGGCCAGGCCGCCGCATCAATCAGACCACTACACCCTGGCTACGCAGGTAATCGTCGTAGGTACCGCTGAAGTCCACCACGCCATCAGCCGACAGCTCGATGATGCGCGTGGCCAGCGACGACACGAACTCACGGTCATGGCTGACGAACAGCAGGGTGCCCGGGTAGTTTTCCAGCGCCAGGTTCAGCGCCTCGATCGATTCCATGTCCAGGTGGTTGGTCGGCTCGTCCATCACCAGCACGTTCGGCTTCTGCAGGATCAGCTTGCCGAACAGCATGCGGCCTTGCTCACCACCGGAAATCACCTTCACCGACTTGAGAATCTCGTCGTTGGAGAACAGCATGCGCCCGAGGGTGCCGCGGATCACCTGCTCGCCGGAGGTCCACTGGCCCATCCAGTCGAACAGGGTCATGTCGTCTTCGAAGTCGTGGGCGTGGTCCTGGGCGTAGTAGCCCACTTCGGCGCTGTCGGTCCACTTCACTTCACCCTTGTCCGGGGTCATTTCACCGACCAGGGTGCGCAGCAGGGTGGTCTTGCCTATACCGTTGGGGCCGATGATCGCCACGCGCTCGCCAGCCTCGATGGTGAAGCCCAGGTCCTTGAACAGCACCTTGTCGTCGAAGGCCTTGGCCATTTTCTCGACGGTGACGGCCTGGCGGTGCAGCTTCTTGGTCTGTTCGAAGCGGATGAACGGGCTCACCCGGCTCGACGGCTTGACCTCGGCCAGCTGGATCTTGTCGATCTGCTTGGCCCGAGAGGTGGCCTGCTTGGCCTTGGAGGCGTTGGCCGAGAAGCGGCTGACGAAGGTCTGCAGTTCGGCGATCTGGGCTTTCTTCTTGGCGTTGTCCGACAGCAGCTGCTCGCGGGCCTGGGTGGCAGCGGTCATGTACTCGTCGTAGTTGCCCGGGAATACGCGCAGCTCGCCGTAGTCCAGGTCGGCCATGTGGGTGCAGACACTGTTGAGGAAGTGCCGGTCGTGGGAAATGATCACCATGGTGCTGTTACGCGCGGTGAGGATGGTTTCCAGCCAGCGGATGGTGTTGATGTCCAGGTGGTTGGTCGGCTCGTCGAGCAGCAGCACGTCCGGGTCCGAGAACAGCGCCTGGGCCAGCAGGACGCGTAGCTTCCAGCCCGGTGCCACTTCGCTCATCGGGCCGAAGTGCTGTTCCAGCGGAATACCCAGGCCCAGCAGCAGTTCACCGGCACGGGATTCGGCGGTGTAGCCGTCCATCTCGGCGAATTCGGTTTCCAGTTCGGCGACGGCCATGCCGTCTTCCTCGGTCATTTCCGGCAGCGAGTAGATACGATCGCGTTCGGCCTTGACCTTCCACAGCTGGCCGTGGCCCATGATCACCGTGTCGATCACGGTGAATTCCTCGTAGGCGAACTGGTCCTGGCGTAGCTTGCCCAGGCGGGTGTTCGGCTCGAGCATGACCTGGCCGCCGGACGGCTCCAGGTCACCGCCGAGGATCTTCATGAAGGTCGACTTGCCGCAACCGTTGGCGCCGATCAGGCCGTAGCGGTTGCCGTTGTTGAATTTGACGGAAACGTTTTCGAACAGCGGCTTGGAGCCGAACTGCATGGTGATGTTGGCGGTGGAGATCAAGAGGCTTACCTATTAGTCACTTACAGAGCTGGCTTTCAAGCTGATACCGATTTGATACCAATTTTGAGTTTTTCCAGCTCGCTCCAGTCGGAGCTTGAGTTGAGCCAACGGGCATACGTCGACAGCAGCATTTGGACGCTGTGACCCAGCTGTTGGGCGATAAATGCGGGGTTGAGGCCGGACATTAAGCATATTGTCGCATAGGTGTGCCGGCAGTTATATGGGGGGCGACGCCGAATGCCCAGCTCATTCAGCACCGGCACCCACTGTTTGTGCAGATCGGAGGTCTGTTTCACGTGCTCGGCGTTCTTCGACGGCGGGAACAAGAATGGCGTTTCGGTCACCGCTCCCTTCCCATGCCGGCGACGGTCCGCGTATTCCCTGGCGAACTGTATCGCGCGCAAGGCCCGGTCATTCAGCAGCACGAAGCGATCCCTGCCTGTTTTCGTCCTTTCCTCCACCTCGCCCAAGGCGACGGTCCTCTTTACGTGCACCGTCCTCTTTTCCATATCGATCACATCCCAGCGCACTGCCAAGGCCTCCGACAAGCGGAGGCCGGTGAAGAACATAAACTCGAACAGCGCGGCATAGATGAGGCTCGGCCAATGCTTGTGTTCGTAGAGCTTGTTGATGATGGTGTTGGCTTCGGCCAGGGTGAACGGGTCGATCTCCTTACGCGACCGCTTCGGCAACTCAATCACCTCGGCGGGGTTCTTGGTCAGCAGGCCTTCCCGGGTTGCCGCAGCCAGAATCGTCGATAACCTGGTGATTGCGTTGCGCTTCACATTTGCCGAGGTCCATTCGGTTTCTGTGATGACACGGCGGAGCAGGGTGGTAGTGATCAGATCGATACGGACCATGGCCAGGCGCGGCACCCAGTACAGATTCAAGGCGCTTTTGTAGTTGTTGTGCGTTCCCTGGGTGATTTCGCGGCTGTCCAGCCAGAGTTGAGCGTACTCACCGAAGGTCGGCTTACCGCCGACCGCGGCCTGTGAGCTGGGGAACAGCTCAGCGTACTTGTCCTGGTCAAGGAGGCCGAGCTTGGTGAGGCTTGTTACCTGATCGCGAAGGCTGGATGCAGCTTTGATGCCTTTCTGTGTCGGGGGATAGGGGAGCGTTTCGCATCGACGGACACCGTCCCATGTGAAACGAATGCGGAGGGAGTTGCGGAAGATCTCGACCCCTCTGGGTAGATCCATTGGCTTTCCAGCCATTCGTCGTATCTCCTTTTGCTGTAAATGATGCGGCCGCCATGTTTCATCCAGACGCCTTCAGGAATGATGCCGCGCAAGCGGCGGTGCTCAAGAGAGCGTTTGGTGCAGCCGAGTAGGTCGGCCATGCGTTGTTCGGTTACTTTGTCGATGTCACCGGTGCTTTCGATTTTCATGGGAGGGTCTCCACGCCGCCGTTCCGGAGTCATTGCATCAGCTCCTTCGGCACCTGGACGGTATCGCCGAGCTTGGTGAGGACGAGAGTTCGGCAGAAGGCGACTAATGCAGTTGGTCCGTAGAGCCAGATGCCGGCGCCGGCCGGCCCGGCGCTGTACCGGCAACAGCCGTCCTCCAGTTGCGGGTTGTGATGGGCGCTGCCGAGGTGCTTATCGAATAGCGGGCCGCCTTGGCCCCAGCAGGTAGACGGTTCCCAGCTGGATCGAGAGGTAACGCATCTGCCGTCCTTGTACCAATATTCGTGCTTTAGGCCTGTGGGCGTGTGTACGTACATTTCCTCTGCGATGGCCACCGCCCAGTCCAGCGCGGCGCCGATCAGGTTGGATACCCTCACTTCGATCAGCCAGGTCATGGCTGTACCTTGTGGCGGACCCATACGCAAACAGGGCCGTCCTCGGTGTCGTGGATCGAGAAGGTGAACCAGCCATCGCCGGTCGGCTTGCTTGGCTGCCAGGGCGTGCAGTCGTAATCGCCATCGTCCATCCAGGCTTCCATCATCCCTTCAGGCGCGTCGTTTTCCATCTCGACCACCCAGTAGTCCAGACCGTGCTCGCCGAACCAGCTGAACGGAAGCGCGCATTCGTCGCCGTCGTCCGGCCAGGCCGGGTGGGTCCAGAAGCCGTATTCATCGCGCTCAACCTGCAGCGGCTGGATCAGTTGCTTTTCTTCAGGCATGACTTCGTCCTTAACCGCCATATCGCGGCAGTAAGTTGTACAAGTGGTTGGGTTCGGTACAAGAAAATCGGCCGGTGGTCCGATTCAGTTCTCAAGCTGCGATACCGAGATTGCGTCTCGCCTCGCTTTGGCTATGGTGAGAGTTCACCTGTGGCATACAACTAAAGTCGTAGGAGGTCGACATGAGGATTCGCGGTGAAGTTTTCTGGAAATGGGCTGACCCTTCGCTTCACCACCGTTCTCATGACGAGACCGTTAGCGATGGAACGCTCATAGATGTCCAGGTGCGACTGTCGCGGGCAGGTAACACGCAGATGTTCATCGGGGTCTATGCCTCGACGGGCATGGCCCTTCATGAAGAGGCATTCGATTCGCGGCCCGGTGAATCCATGACCAGGGCTTTGGCCTGGGGCGTGGGGCGGGCTCGCCGGATCGCCACGGATACCCAGCCGAAATTCGATAAGATCGCCTGCTCACAATAGGTTGCGATGGGTTAAAGCTGGTTGGAGTACAAACGTGCTCCTGTCAGGTTTTTTCGCTCAGCGCGCTGCATACCGCGTCGTACAGGTCGAATGGGTCGTCGGCGCGGAATAGGGTTTTCATGCGCTGCAGCAGTGCATCCCGCTCGGCCAGCTTGTCGCTCAGCTGCTCGATGGCGGTCAGGTTCTTGATGCCGTGGGTGCGTGAGTAGAAGCGGTTCAGCTTGTAGCTCAGATCGTCGCGCTCCTCCCTCATGTACCCAAGCTCCTCACGAAGGCGCGCAATCTCGCCGGTATCGGTCATCGGTCCCAGGCCAACGATCTGCAGTCCAGTTGCCGTCGCATCCCGCTCTGCCTCTTCTTTGGTCCACCAGATGGCAGTACCAACCATCCAGGCTAACGGCCCGGGGCTGAGCTGTATCTCTGGGTGCGATTCGCGATACCCCGCCAAGAACAGCAGGTAGTCGCTGTGGGTGCGCTGGTCTTCGAACCCGGTGCTGTCCTTGCGCAAGTCCGCATCGCCAAGGCCGAGCGGGTTGAGCCTGATGAACACATCGCGTGGGTCGGTGTTGCTGGATCGGTTTTCTGTGTGCATGGGCATTTCTCCCGGTCTATATTTTGAGTTCATATGGACGGATTGGAGCTGGGAATGGGGGAGCGAAATCAACATGGTCTTGGGCGTTATGTGCCGCAGGACGTTCGCCGGGAAATTCGGAGCAGATGTGGTTTCGGATGCGTTATATGCGGACTGGCTTACTATGACTACGAACACTTTAATCCAGATTTCAAAGATGCCAAAGAACACAACGCCGATGGGATGACCCTTTTGTGCATGCAGTGCAACCAGAAGCGGGCGCGCGGGACACTATCAGCTGCCAGTGTTGCTAGGGCAAACGAAAATCCAAAATGTAAGCAACAAGGGTTCGCTTCTGAACTGTTCGACTTCGGCCCGGACCCTATAGAGATTAGGTTTGCCGGAGTCAGCTTTATTGATTGCAAGACGCTTATTCAAATCCGCGGAATAAACCTGTTATCGTTTCGCCCTCCAGAGCAGCCAGGTGCTCCGTTGCTCCTTTCGGGTTTTTTCTCTGACGTCACGGGTGCAACCACTTTGAAAATCGTCGATAACGAATGGTCTGCTGGCGATCAGAACTGGGACGTCGAAGTCGAGGGACCTCGTATCACTATTCGTCGCGGACTCGGCGATGTTGCGCTCCAGATTCGAGTTCATCCGCCACATGCGTTAGCAATTGAAAAAATAGACATGGAGTTCGAAGGTTATTTCTTAAAGGGCAGCGAAGAAACACTTTCCTACTCAATGGATGGAAGGTCTTGGTCAAAGTTGACCTCCGTAAGCATCGAAGGGTGTGAGGTTGGAATAATGTTCGCGTAGTGCGTCCTAAGACAGTCAGCACCATCACTGTGTCGGCTTCAGGGTTGATATGGAAGGCGCTGCCGAGCAGAGACGTAGGTCATGCAGCTTTCATCAGTGCCTCAATGACGCGCTGCCTGGCCAAAGGCGGTACCGCATTGCGCGACTTCTTTCCGCGGGCCTTGGCATGGCCCCGGCAGCAGGGTGAGACAAGCAAAATATCGTGCGCCGGCACCTGCTCAGCGAGCCTGGTGTAGGTCTTGGCACACGTGCATCGTGTCGGGATGGCTGGTGCTATGCCATTCAACTGCTACCGACCAGTGTTTTGCCGCCCAGAAAACCTCGACGCCTGCGTCGCGCGCGCCGGGGCTTCATCCGCTAAGGGCGGCGAACAGATCGATTGCTGTCGTCATGGATTCCTCAAGTGAGCACGGTCATTTTGGGTGGCTAACCGGACCAATATTTTTGGGGCAGCTGTTTCCGTGGCTTATGGCCATCATGTATTCTGTAAGATCAATGGGGGGGTACTATGATCGACCAAGATCAAGATTCTGATGAATTTGAGATGACTCGCGAGTTTGAGGCAAGAGAAAAATATCTGACGAAACGCACGCGGCTCCGTCAGGTTTCTTTGTTTGTCAGCTTTCTAGGTGTCGGATTATTTTATTTTTCCGCTAAGAGAACACCAGATTATTTCTTGGGTGTGATTCCATTTCCCGAGTCCATGGCTTATTTGGCTGCATTGGTTTTTTTGTTTTTCATGGTTGGCTTGTTCACGTACTTCTACGTTCAGGGCGAACCTTTCATAGCTGGGTACAGAGAGGGGATTTCGTATTCCTCAAATGAAAGCGAGCACGAGGAGCTCCAGGGCCGAATGCAGGCGCTTGAGGAGCAGAGTGCTATCCTGCGTGATCGAGTTAAAAGTATGGGGCCTAGGAATATTCAGGACCTAGTCGATGAAACAGTAAAGACTATTAAGCAAAAGGCTCACGACGAAATCTGGAATGAACTCACAACTATCTCATCACAAAGTGCAGAGGTAGATAGAGCGCTTTCCCCAATAGAGAAAACCTATGAAAGCGTAAGGTCCAGGCTTCTTAAAGAAGTAGAGTCCTTAGGGCGGAGAGGGACGGTAAACTTGATTTGTGGAGGGTTGACAACTTTTGCGGCGCTGGCGATATTGTTGTCACTTGCGCTTGATAGTGTTAATAAGGAAACGTATCAGTACCTCTATCATGATAACAGTTTTGATGGTGTTGCTCTAGCCCTCTTGCTGATTCCCAAAATATCTTTGGCGACATTTGTGCAGGTTTTTTCACTGTTTTTCTTGAGGCTATATCGCTCGGGTTTGGCAGAAATAAAATACTTTCAGAATGAATTGACTAATGTTGATGTCAAGTATTTGGGTTTGATTTCTGCCATAGTTTCTCGCGACGAAGAGGCTATAAATGGCGCGAGCAAAAAGCTACTTGAGGTCGAGCGGAATCACGTGCTCAACAAAGGACAGACTACAATAGAGCTCGAAAAGCATAAAATAGAGCAGCGAAGCTCGACTGAAGTAATAAAGCTTCTTCCCGCCGTCTTAGGGAAAAAATAGCATCTTTACGTAGAGACTTTAAATAACTTATCAACGGTCTGCTATGATGGCTCTCGAAATGGGTCGTGGGCTGTGGATTGCATAGATATCTGCTTAGGTGCCGCCGACCATGCCGAGCGTGTGCGTTTCATGCTGCTTTCTGCTGATTCCAGGCGCCGACAGCGGCAAAGATCTTGGCGGCCTCTGCTTCGTCGAGCGTTGTGTCGGCAGGAATGGCGATCCAGCCGGATCGCCACCAGGTGTTTAGGGTTGGCCGTGGCCCGCAGGTCGGTATAGGTAGCCTCGTTAACGTCGGTCAGGTGCTCGGCCCGGTAGTTGCCCTGCGGCGCGACCTCAACCGACTTATGGTATCGCTCGCCGAACTCCGTCCGGCACAGCAAGCTCAAGTAGATTGTCCAGCGGTGCGGGATGTCGCAGTCGGCGTCGACTACTTGCCGCACGCAGATCTGCTTCAGGTTCTTCCAGTTGACCAGCACCTGCAGGCCGCTTGGATCGACGTTCACCACGGCGGAGTGGTTGGCCGAGACCAGAGCCCGGCAAGTCCGCTCCAGGCGTGTCCACATATTGTGGGGCTTGCGCTTGCTCATTGCCGCGTACCGGTCTTGCTTGCCGCCCCGGCTTCCATTGCATCTACAAACCGCATAGCTGCCTGATGGCTAAAGCAGAACCCTTTGGTCTTGCCGGTGGCAATTTCGACGACGTGCCAGGCCTTGCCCTTGGCCACAGCTTGAAAGCGCGGGCCGGGCGCTGGAGCAGGTCGGCCGATCTTTTCGTAGAACTCAGCAGTTGCAATCAAGGAGCGGGCGCGCATGTCGGCCAAGCCGTTCACACGCTGCTGCATGGAAGGGTGCATAGGGATAGTCCTCAGTGGGTCAGGCATGGAGCTCGAAGGCCTCGGCCTTGCGAACGATTCGAACTTGGGCAGTGCGGCGCTCCGGCGCGCGCCGGTCGCGGCGCATCGGGTCGCTGTCGTCGATTACCGCATGCATGGCGATGAGGCCGGCGAGAGCGATGCAGAGCGGGCTGATGATCTGCTGCCGCATGGCCTTGGTGACCGCCTCGATACGGCGGCCGGCGTCAAGCTTGAACAGCGCGGCCTCGATGCGGTTGGCCACGGTGCCCGGACTGACCGCCATCTGGCGGGCGATTTCTTTGGTGGTGAGGCCTTGGGCCACCCACAGCAATGCTTCAAGCTCACGGGGAGCCAGCGCCTTGCCGAGCTGGCCAATCCATGAGCCGCAAGTGATCGTTTCCATGAAGTGTCCTCGGTGGGCTGCATTGGTCGTGACGCTCGCTGCCGTGTCCCTCCCGGACCAGGGGAGGGCGAGCGCCACGACCGATGCAGCCTGGTGATGGGGAACCAGGTGATCGGGCCGTCTTTCCGGCTGTCACCGCACAACCATTGAGCCCGTTATCCGGAAGGGCTATCCCTTTATGCGCTTGGGAGTCCAGCGGCCGGCTAACCCCGGTCAGGATTCATTTCCCGTCTGGCCCTGTCGCCAAGGCCAGCCAGTGAAATCGAAGTGATCCAGGCGCCCATCGCTCTCTGGGCTACGCGCTTCCCCGCATTGGCATGCGCGCCACTTGGCTACCTGAACCCAGCTCACTGCATGTGGCAGCTGCTGCCCTCATGTGCCGCTGAGGGTGACGGGTGTCGAGTTGTGTAAAGAGCGGAAGCTGTTATGGCTGCCAGGCTCGTTGCAAATGCAAGCAGGCTTGTATTAATAAAAGCATGCTTGCTTTTCAAATGCAAGCACACTTGTGTGTTTTTTTAATACTGTATGTATATCCAGCATGCAGGGGGTTGCGGATGTCAGTGCAGGAAAATGCAGTTCGAATCGAAGAGTTAACGAGCCTTGAGCGGCTGGGCCTGAGAGTGTCAGCGATGATCAATTCGCCCGTAGCTCAGCTAGGCAGAAAGGTGCTGATACACCGCCTCGATACGGATTCAGATCAGGACTGGGAGGCGATCATGGAGCTGCTGTCGGAAACTGACGGCCTAGACATGACCTTCCGTGATGACGGGGCGGTGATCCTGCAGTGGGATTTGCCCACTGATGATGACCGTGTGATTGATAGGGGAGAAGATGTGGCCCTAGTCGAGCCAGCAGAGGAGGAGGCGCCTTTCTGAGAGGCATAAAAATGCCCGCCGAGGCGGGCTATGTTCAAGCTTCGGTGATGAATAAACGATGCAGTTCTCCATCTTTGAAAACAGGCTTTCCCCGTACCTTGAGCTGGCTATGACTGTCCATTGCCCTCGTATATTGATTGTTAGGCACAGTCAGGGACACGTCATTGATCTTCCCGTGGTACATCCCGACGAAGCCATCGATGGAAATCCTACATACGCCACTGTCTAGGCTGAGTGAGTAGATTCGAGTCACGATAAAATCACCGGCCTCACCGACAACCACGTCACCGTCTGATCTGATTGCAAGGGCTTCCGGCTCCTCGATTCGGATGGGGTGTTCTGAGCCCGAAAACTGGATGATCTGATCGCAGCTTTTTCCTAGAGGTGTCAAGGCGGCCCGCATCGGGGCTTTAGACGCCTCGACTAATGCTGGGATGGTTTGGATCATCTTTTCCTGCAGGCCCGCAAGATTGTCGTTTGCCTTGATAAGCCCATTCGCCAGTAAGGTATTGAGCTCTGTTGAAGATTTGGCCTGTTCCCTGACCACTTCCACTAGCTCCTTCACACTGGATCCCCCTGACAGCGCATCTTTCACGTGTCCCATGACCTTGGCTACAAGCCAGTCGAATGCCTTCTTGTAAATGTCGTTGAAGGCAGGGTACTGATGAGTAAGTGCTGTAAGTATAACCAGTGTTGACTCAAAAGATCCTTTCTGTGGGGGAGCCGAGTAGCACCGTATGTCGGAGGTTTTCCGGCCGCTCAGTACTTCGCCGTAAAGGCAGTAATGGCTGACTAGCTTGTACAGCCGGGCTGACCCCTCTACCGAGCGCGCGTACTGCTGTGAATCCAGTAGATGTCGTTCGGCGTCGAGGCCGTCGTATTTCACATCCATGTGTCCGGCGACGCCGGTCAACGAATCCCAATCCACGTTTCACCTGTCCTAGAAACTGTTCAAACCCGTCGTGCATTCCAAACCAGCAAAACCTTTGCGTGGATCGTCACATCATCAATCCGTGCCGACTGCTTCTCGTAGTTACGGTTGTCAGAGATTAGCCAGACATGATCTTCGTCTTGGCGCTGCAGACGTTTGATCAGCAGATCGCCATGCCAGGTGACCACATACACCCCTTCGCCCTGGTAGTCGTTCACGCCGCGATCAACGATCACGGGATCCTTATCATTGATCGTCCCTTCCATGCTCTGGCCCCACCCGGTAATCATCGCCAGGGCCTGTGCTGCGGAGTAGGTCACGCCTTTCTCCCGCAAAACTTCCTCGCGGATCACCACATTCCGGATGACCTCGCTGTACTCGGCCGGCACCTGCCCATGGCCCATCGCTGCACGTATGTCGTACTGGGGAATGGAGATATCGCCTTCTGGTGGCTTGGCAGTCGCGATGACAAACCCGCTAGTGCTATCGCCCTGTGGATCTTCTTCCACGGCGCGAACAATGCTCTGTCGCGCCTCGGGGGTTAGGCCCTTGCCATGTTTCTCAAGCATTTTCCGGACTGCATCCGCGGCCGACAAAGATGTAGCGACGTCTTTCGCTCCACCTGCCTTTGGCTCTGCCTTGCGCGGAGGTTCTCCCTTTCCGGATAGCAACCAATCAACAGTCGTGTCGTACCCGTCAGCCAGCGCAACTAAGTTCTCGTTCTTGATGTTTTCAGTATCGCCGGCGAACCACTGGCGAACAGCTTCGTAGCTGATGCCGCAAGTGGTTGCGATATCCCGCTTGACGTTGCGCACGCCGAGCTGAGGCCTGCGAGCCAGGACGAGTTTGGTGATTCGGTCTGTGGTCTTCATGTGCGCAATCTACAAGGTTGCTTGTCAAGCATGCTTGTTTTGAACATACAAGCATGCTTGAATATCTAAACGAGCAAAGGAGGTCGCCATGACCAAAAGCCAAGCAATTCAACATTTCGGTTCCATCTCGGCGCTCGCGAAGGCAGTTGGCGTTACCTACGAAGCGGTGCGCCAGTGGGCAGAGGTACCGGAGTTGCGGCAGTACCAAATCGAAAGGATCACTGCTGGGGCGCTTAAGGCTGAGCAGAAAGGCGCCGCGGCGTGACCTTGGGTGTGATTTTCAGATATCCGGCGTTGCGCCAGTAGATGGCCGAAACACCTGCGAATCCATCCAGTACCGGAATCGCGGACGAAAAAAAACCGCCTGGCAGGGCGGTCTTCTGAATCAACATCGAGGTCGATTATGCACCGCACAGACGATGCAGGCAATACCGCGCATTCCGCGTCAGCTGTCAGTCATGGAGGGCGTTCGTAATGGCTCGTATCCGCACCATCAAGCCTGAGTTCTGGACCAGTGAACAGGTCATGGAGTGCTCGGCGATGGCTCGACTCCTCTTCATCGGGATCTGGAACTTCTGCGATGACGCAGGCAACCACCCGATGTCACCGAAGACCATCAAAGCTCTCGTTTTCCCCGGTGACGACATCACTGCGCTGGCCGTGGAAGGCCTGCTCACCGAGCTGGTAACGAACCGGCTGATTACCCTCTACGAGGCGGGATCGAAACAGTACCTGCACGTCAACGGATGGCACCACCAGAAGATCGATAGACCTACCGTAAAGTATCCAGAATTCGTCGAGCCCTCGCCGAGCGCTCACGAAGAAGTTGGCGAAGGTTCGTCTAGCGGTGATCGAGGCCTCACCCCCGGAAGGGAAGGGAAGGGAAGTAATACACACTCTCCGCGTGAGCCGTTTGCGATGTTCCTCGAGTGGCTTCCTGACCAGGCGCAGCTTGAGGCGTACGCCAGGCGATCAGGCGTCCCTATCGCAGAGTTCTCAGAAAAGGCCATTTCAGGATTTGTCGTCCACCACGACGCGAAGGGGCTGGCTAAGACCGAGAGTCAATGGATCGCTGACCTGGTCGCCTGGAGAAAGCGCGACCTAGCGAATGCTGCGAAGGTCGTTCCTCTGCGTGCTGGTCCGGGTGGCCAGCAGCTCGATGACCACGATACGTCTTGGATCGAGCAAGGGAGTGCCCAATGAACCCAGTCGCAGTTGTCACTCATGGCCTGTGGGCCAAGGTTCAGGCCGGTCAGCACGTCTCTGCTGGATACGATATGCCCGATGAGGTGAAGGCCGAGCTCAACCGGAAGACGGCAGAGGTTATCAACGATCTGTTCCGTGACCTGCGCTCGATCTGCACCGCCTGGAAGCAGGCTTGGCCCGACCAGGCCACCTACAACGCGTCAAAACAGCAATGGCTCACTGCGTTTCTGGAGGCCGGCATTTGCAAGCCCGAGCAGTTGCAGTTTGGACTGATGCGCTGCCGCCAGTCGGGGGCTCCGTTCATCCCACCTCCCGGTGAGTTCATCCAGTGGTGCCAGCCGTCACCAGAGATGCTCGGTCTGCCGGCCTTGGCGGCCGCTTTCCGCGAAGCAACCCGCAATGCCCATCCTGCGATGGCTGGTCGGGGTAAGTGGAGTCACGACGCGGTCTGGCACGCGGCCAAGGAGTGCGGCTTCGAGAATTTGAACAAGCTGCCATCCGATGCCAGCTCGAAGCTGTTCGAGCGCAACTACACCATCGCAGTTCGGCGGCTTATGGCCGGTGAGCCGCTGCAGAAGATGCCGCTGGCACTTCCTGCGGAGGTTTCCGTGCGCCGCACTCCGCAAGTCGGAAATTCTGCCTTGGCAGCCATGCGCGCCCGCTTGGCGGGGCGCTGATCAATTACCTTCAAGGAGGCGTCCCGTGCGCCAAACAAAACTGACCAAGGTCGCTCGCGGCCGGGAGTGCCAGGTGCGCATCCCGGGCGTGTGCAACGGCAACCCCGAGACCACCGTCCTTGCACACTACCGGCTAGCCGGCACCTGCGGCGTCGGCAAGAAGCCGCACGACCTGCAGGGCGCGTGGTGGTGCAGCGCTTGCCATGACGCCTGTGACGGACGCAGCAAGGCCGTGGACCGGGATACCGCCCGCCAGTACCACGCCGAGGGCGTCATGCGCACCCAGGCCCTGCTGCTGCGTGACGGGCTGGTTTCGGCATGAGTGCAACTGTGGCGGTGAAGCTGTCCGATGCCGAAATCCGACGGCAGTCCTCTGTGCTCGGAGTGCGCGACCTACGAGACCCGCGTCACCCGGGCTTGAGGTTTCGATTTGACCAGAGCCGACAGGCTGGAACGTGGTTCCTGGTTGTTCGCCGCAAGTGGAATCGACTCGCACGCTTCCCTGAGTATGGTCCTGCGGCCATCCTCGCCGAGTTGCCTGGCCTGCGGCAGCGCTTGCTTGGCCGCCCGGATGAGATGGTTGCATTGGCTGGCCTGGTGACGTTCAGCGACCTGCTGGCCTGGTTCAAGGACCGAGTTGCAAGTGACGCCTCGCTGTCCAATTCGTGGAAGAGCACTGTTCGCACGGTGGTCGATAAGCACTTGCAGCCCCGCCTTGGCGAGTTGCCGATACTCGCCCTGACCCCAGCAGTGCTGGATAAGTCGCTGATGTGGCCGCTCCAGGCTGAATGCTCCACGTCCTACGTTCGGCAGATTTTCAGGGTGTTGAGCCTGGCAGTGAGCACGGCGCGGGCGCTTGGGCTGATCCCCAGCAATCCCATGGCTGAGATGAAATTCACGAACTTCATCAAGACCAAGATTTCGCCAAAGAACGGCCGACTCCGTGCCGACCACCTACGAGAGGTTATGCCTGCGCTGGGGGCGCTATTCGGCTCCTCGCCCGTCGACGCCATGCTGGCACTGCTGATGATCTGTCACGGCACCCGGGTGGGCGAGAGCCGACAAGCAGAATGGGCTGACTTCGCCCTGGGGCACGCTGAGTGGTTCATTCCAGCCAAACGCACCAAGACGCGCACCGAGCACCGATTGCCGCTGACTCCGCAAGCGTGTGCCCTATTGCGCCGGTACCGTGCCATCCAACTCGAAAGCGGGTATGCCGGTAAGTACCTGTTCCCTGGCCGCAAAGGGCAGCCCATGAGTGCCAGCAAGGCCTCGTCGATATTCCGTCGCTTGGCCAGTCGCGAATGGTCAAGCCACGACCTGCGGAAGGTGGCGCGCACCGCTTGGCTCGACATGGGAGTGGACGGGTTTATTGGCGAAATGCTGCTCAACCACTCGCTCGGGAAAGTTGCTGATACCTACATCAAAACCAAGGGCAACGGCCTGCGACGAGAGGCCCTGGAACAATGGCATGAGTGGTTAGACGGGATTGGGTTTGCGTCGATTCACGGGTTGACGGGCGTGCAATCCGCAATTCCTCACCAAGGGCCGCAAGCTAAGCCGCGTAAGGGGCGCAGCCCAATCAACGAATTAGTTACAGGGGAGAATGCAGAACGTGAAAAAGCGCCTTCAGGATGGCTTTAGACGACCGCGCCTTGACCTTGCTCAATGCCCAGTATGCAAGGGTAGGGCGGTAGTGACGGGAGTGTTTTACGAATTGCTATGCACCGACTGCAATGGCTCTGGTTGGGTTATTGAGGGGTCCAAGTTGGTGCTTCCGCTTGAGGAACTGGTGACTCAGCTGAGTTTTAAATTGCAGCAGGCCCAGAGACAAATAGAGGCGCTAGTTGGGCCAGTCGAAGTAGGCGGCCCGCATCAGCAATACCAAGAATCGAACCGCCTGGGGGCGGGCGGCACAAACTACACAGGGGACTGAAGGGATGATGATTCGCAAGCCGGCAGGACGGCCATTAGGAGACACCGAGTATTTGTTGGAGCAGTGGGGGTGGTGGCGAATGGATGGGGCAGGCGTGCCGGTCTGCACATCGCCAACGTTTGCCCTGATGAAGATGGCAGTCCCGCAACCGTCAGCAAGCAAGAACTATTACATCACCGACGACTGGGCGCTCGCCATTGACAATGCAGTAGCTCGACTTGCAACCCGCGATCAGCAGATGGGCGACATCATCTGGCTATACTTTGGTGCTAAATGGCCCATGACTCGAGTCGGCAAGTACTACCGTATTAGCGAAGGAAAAGCGCGGGAGTTGACGAGGGCAGGAACAGCTTGGATTGATTGCGCAATTTCCTCGCTCAAGAATGCGGCATAAATTTATCGCTTAATAATATCTGCCGATTAGTCGGCAGATATGTGATACTTGTTGGTGGCAGCTGTTGGTTTCAGTATCCTGCATAATCCGGATATGAGAACAGTTCGCCTGATCTGGCATCGTCTAGCCAGTAAAAAGAATGGTTTAGATCATGGTGATTAATGATTTCTTCGGCCAATTGGATATGGCCAAGCGCGTAAAGTGAAATGAGTATGTTCTCTACTGCGTTTGATTTGGTAAAAATATGCATGAAATCCCTGCGCAGAGATGAAGGATTTCCATCGAAACTAACATTCGATTCTCGCAAATGGATTTGGTAAATTCTAATGTAGTATTCAGTGAATCCTTTGTCTCTTGCGAAGTAGAATAGAGACTTTATGGCTGCTAAATATTCTACTGAAACTTTGTCGGAAAACACACTCCACGACTCTTGAGTTTTGTTTGTGCGTGAGATGATCCTGGTCAGCATGCTTTCAGACTCAAAGCTTATTTCTTCTGGCTCACGATCGAAGGGTTTTTTTACTTCTTGGTTGTCGTTAATCCATCGTTCAATGAAAAATGATAGCTGCTGCTCGTTTATTCCAATAAGAGGTACTTGCTCTCCTATCAAAGGTGCTAGGCTGTAGTGGGCCTTAATAATGTTTATCGCTTTGGTAAAGTCATTGTTGCTTAGCCCGTATTCGATTCTTATTGTGTCTTTTAGATCGGAGAATTCAGTGGTGGCCCATTTTGCCCGCTGAGGAAGTCTTCTAGATATTTTGAAGATCTCAGCTCTAGAGAGTTTTGAGGTAAAAGTCCCATGTTTGTATTCCTCGTTCAGCCAGTGATTTAGTCGATGCAAGCCATCTAGATTGGATTCTAGTTCGTTGAATTTTCTCTTGAGGACAACAAAGTTAATTAGGGCTACATCTGTTAAGTGCTTTTGTGCTGTGTTGCTAACAGGGTATCTGAATGTTTGGCCTGTAGAGTCTACTTCTGCAATGTCTAAAATCGTTGGTTCGATTTTTTTGTTGATCTCTACGTATCTCTTATCGATTTTCTCAGATTCCGTCCGAAAGTAATTCCATATTATTTTAATGTCGTGCGAGCCAGTTGAGTTGAAGCTTAACTTTATGTTCTTGATATTTGCTATTGCTATTACTTCATCTATAGCACCCTTGAGGCGTAGCTCAACAGAGTGGCGCATATTAAAGCAGATAGGGTAGACCAAATCGTCCACATATAGATGGATTCCCCTGTCATTAAGCACTTGGTCTATTAGAAGGTTCGCTGCTTGGGAAAAGCCTTTCGAGTACTCAACATAGCTCGGGTTTCCGTTGTTTCCAACGCAAGCGTTGGCCCAGGTCGGCTCTGAGCCGCGAAAGGTTGGGTTTTTCTGCATCATTGGCTCGGTGTCGTCCATGTTCTACTGGTTTCTGGGAAAGCTAAATTTCGTACTTTAAATAACTGGATTGGACTTGGCATCTGTTACAGCAGCTTTGAGCAAAAAAATGCTTTTCCGCGCGGAATAACTCTGGTCTCATAGCAGCGTGGAGAGCTGTGAATGCAGCGCGACGCTTTCTAAAGCCCGGCCCTTAGCCGGGCTTTTTTGTGCCTATCACAAACCCTGCCATCGTGTGGGGCTTTTCCGTTGTCGGCCCTACGCCTGTCCCTCGCTCCCTGCGGATGCCAGCGACGAAGGGGTCGACCCAATTTGAGGAATGCAGATGAACAATGAGCATCAGGCACTCACTGATGTGCCCCTCTGGCTGTTGGTGCTTTTGAGCATGGCAGGACTGTCTGGGGAAATGCTGCGGGCATCGGGGACCGAACTAAGTCTGCGTCAGATTTTGCAGCGGGTTGCACTTCGCTTCCTTGCCTCCGGTCTGCTCGGCATGGCAACTCTGCTGCTCGCTATGGCTTTGTGGAGCAATCTTTATCTCGCAGCAGGGTTAGGCATCGTTATCGCTGTGATCGGTGCGGACGTAGCAGGCGGACTGTATACCCAGTTCCTGGCAAAACGCGCTGGAGTCCAAACCGAAAAGTAATTTTGGGGGCTGCATGATCGACTTGAAGCTTGATATTGACAGCGTGCCTCTGGTCCGCGAGATCTCGGACATTCAGCGAAAGCAAATCCCCTTCGCTCTGATGCTCGCGCAGACGCGCTTGGCAACCAAGCACATCAAACCTGGCATTGCTCAAGTTATGGCCCAACGGCTGGATCGGCCGACGCCGACTACCATGCGCAGCCTGTTTGCCCGGGCGGCAACCAAGAGTCGCGGTGCCAAGGTCTGGTTCAAGGACCAATGGACCACCGGCATACCTGCTGACACCTATCTGCAGCAAGCGGTGCAGGGCGGGGCCCGGCCACACAAGCGCTTCGAAAAGTCGCTTATCGCGCAAGGCCTGATGAAGGCCGGGCAGTACGCGGTACCCAACCCCGATCTGTTGAACCAATACGGCAACGTCTCGCGCGGGGTAATGACCCGAATCCTGTCTGGCCTGGGCGCCGCCGAGGGCAGGCGTGGCTACCAGGCCAACGCCACAGGCAGCATGCGCAGTAAGCGCAAGGGCAATGCCGAGCGCTATTTCGTTGGCGCGATCGGCGATGACACTGGGGTGTGGGAGCGCGAACCTGGCAAGCAGGTCGAGCCGGTGTTCCTCTACACCGACGGCGCGCCGCAGTACCGGGTGATTCTCCCGTTCTTCAAGATCGGCGAGAACATCGCCAAAGCGCATGGGCAGGTCGAGCTGGCCAACGCCCTGCGCGAGGCGATCCTGACCGCGAAGTGAGGTCGCGCACGGCGCGGCCTGCCCCGGCACCCCCCCCTTGGCAATGGGTCCTCCCGGGCCCACTGGGGGAAGGGGGTAATTCGGGCCCCGCCTTTTCGCTATGTATGACCCAAACTCGGAGGTTGGTTGTTGTTTCGTCTATGGCCATCTCAACGATTACTCGCAAGCCGTACTGGCTGAACAAGAAAAGCATGGCCGAAAGCCTTGGTATTTCGGTCCAGGCCTTTGATAAATGGGGCGTCGAGCCGGTTGCAAAGATCGGTCGTGAGTCGTTTTACGACACCCGATCAGTGCTGGATAACCGGCTGAATCACCAGAGCGGGAAACAACAACTTGGCCTCGATGACATCGATCCGCTCGCCGAGCAGCGGTTGCTGCAGGAGCGCCTGCGCCTAACCAGGGAGCAGGCCGACGCCCAAGCCATGCGAAACGAGGTCAAGCGGCGCCACCTGGTGCCGGTCGATTTCGTGACGTTCGCCCTGAGCCGGATCACCAACTTGATCGGTTCGACCCTCGACACCGTGCATACCAAGGTCAAGCGCAAGCACCCCGACATCGAGCCGCGGCACCTTGAAGCAGTGCAACGAGAGGTAGCCGTTACACGTAACGAAACGGCGAAGCTGAACGAGCGCTTGCCGGAGATTCTGAATGAGTTCATTTCCGCCTTGGATGACGACGGAGGCTGACCCACCATGGCTGACGCCGTTAGCCGACGCAATCAAGGTCGGGCTGTCGGCGTTGTACAAAGAGCCGCCCATGACTGTCGTGGAATGGGCGGATAAGCATTTCTACTTGTCGTCGGAGTCCTCCTATCAGGAGGGGCGATGGACAACGGCACCGTTTCAGGTGGCCATTCTCAATGCGATGGGCAATGACCTGATCCGTGAAGTCAACTTCGTGAAGTCGGCCCGTCTCGGTTACACCAAGATGCTGATGGCATTCATTGGCTATCTGATCCAGCACAAGAAACGCAACGTGCTGATGTACTGCCCGACCGAGGGTGACGCCGAGGGCGTCATGAAGCGCCACATTGAGGGCATGGTTCGTGACGTTCCGGTGGTCCTCGATCTGGCGCCCTGGTACGGCATGAAGCACCGCGATAACACCCTGGAGGCCAAGTGTTTCTCCAACCGCAAAATGCTGTGGTGCCTGGGTGGCAAGGCGGCGCGCAACTATCGGGAGAAGAGCCCGGACACCGTCATTTACGACGAGCTATCGAAGTTTGACGAGGATATCGAGGGCGAGGGTGCGCCGACGTTCCTTGGCGACAAGCGCCTGGAGGGTGCCACCTTCAAGAAGTCAATCAGGGGCTCAACGCCGACCGAGGCCGAGAAGTGCCAGATCACCCGTGCCGCCATTGAGTCGCCGCATGACCTGCGGTTCAACATCAAGGCGCCGTGCTGTGGCAACGAGCTGGTACTGGCGTGGGGTGGCAAAGACGAGCCGTTTGGCATCAAGTGGCGGCTCAATGACCGTCATGAAGTCGAAGCGGCCTGGTATCTGTGCCCGCATTGCCAGGGCGGTACGTTCGAGTATCACGAAATGGTCACGGCGGCCGAGGAAACCGGCCGCTGGGTCTGCGACCGCTCGGGCATCTGGACGCGCGACAGCATGGAGTGGTTCGACGCTGATGGAGCGCCGACCGTAACGCCGCGCTCAGTGACATTCAGTGTGTGGACGGGCTATTCGACGTTTACGACCTGGGTCGATATCGCGACCGACTTCGTCAAGGTCGGCAACGACCGGGGCAAGCTGAAAACCTTCGTCAACACCACGCTAGGCGAGGTGTGGGAGGAAAACCTGGCCGAGAAAGTCGACTGGGAACAGCTGCGCGACCGTCGCGAGGTCTATGCGGCCCAGGTGCCGGCGCGTGCCTTGGTGCTGACGGGTGGTGTCGACACTCAAGACGACCGTTACGAGCTTCGGGTGTGGGCGTTCGGCAAGGACGAGGAAAAGTGGCTGGTTTACCGTCGGGTGTTGACGGGCGATCCGGCCAGTGCCGAGCTGCTGCGACAAGTCGGGTTGGAACTGCATCGACAGTTTACCCGCGCCGACGGCACCAAAATGGGCGTTCTGCGGTGGTGCTGGGACTCCGGCGGCCACCATTCGGAGACGGTGCGGGCGCAAAGTCGCAAGCACGGTCTGCACTGGGTGATCCCGATTTTCGGGGCCAGCACCTACGGCAAGCCCATCGCCAACTTCCCGCGCAAGAAGGACAAGAAGTCGAAGACCTACCTGACTGAGGTTGGTACCGACAACGCCAAAGAGGTCATTTACAACCGCCTCAAGCTGCAGCCGGACGGCAATCGTCCGGTACCGGGCCTAATCCACTTCCCGGCCGACGATTCGATCTGCGACGACGATGAGCTTAAGCAGCTGACCAGCGAGACCAAGAAATGGGTGCTGGTGAAAGGGCGGCGCGTGTTGCGCTGGGATGCCAGCAAGAAACGAAACGAGGCGCTCGATTGCCTGGTGTACGCCCTGGCGGCGCTGCGCATCAGTCAGGAGCGTTTCGGTCTCGACCTCGACCTGCTGGCCAGCCAGAACCCGGAAACCGGGGTTTGGGAGGTGCCAGCAGAACCACCACCAACGGCCGAGCCGGACGAACCACCAGCGCCGGCACTGCCGCCGTCGCCGGCGCCGGTGGCGCCGCAACCAGACCACCAGCCTGCCGCCGGCGGCTGGGTTGAAACAGGAGCAAGCGGATGGCTGACGTAAATGCCGTAGAAATCTTGACCCCCCAACAGATGGTCGCGCTGTACATGCAGGCCGAGGCCGACCTGGTGGCAGGCGGAAAGGATGTGACCCTAAATGGTCGCCGTTTCGTGTATGCCGAGCTGAATCAGATTCGTGACGGCCGACTGTACTGGGAGCGCCGAGCAGCGGCCCAGGCGCGCGGGGGGCGTCCGGGCTTCGCCCTGGCGACGTTCCAATGATTGGGGAGCTGATCGACAAGGCCATTGCGCCGTTTTTTCCCAAGACGGCGCTGACTAGGATGCACGCGCGAAGCGTGATCATGGCGTTTGAAGCCGCCAAGCCCACCCGGACTCACAAGGCCAAGAAGCAGACCGGCAGCGCTGACCGATCACTGAATCACACGCTCAAGTCGATGCGTGAGCAGTGCCGCAAGCTGGACGAAGACCACGACATTGTCACCGGGCTGTTTGATCGCCTGGAGGAGCGTGTGGTGGGCGGTTCCGGCATTGCGGTTGAGCCGATCCCGCTGCACCTGGATGGCACGGTGCACCGTGAGTTCGCCGCCGCCATCAATGCGCTGTGGGGGGAGTGGTCGCTTAAGCCCGAGGCTTCGGGCGAGCTGACGCGGCCGCAGATGGAGCGCCTGGTGTGCCGCAGCTGGCTGCGCGATGGCGAGGCGCTTGCCCAGGAACTGATGGGCAAAGTGCCGAACTACCAGCACCTGCACGGTGTGCCCTATGCCCTGGAGCTGCTGGAGGCGGATTATCTGCCCATCGAGTACACCGACGATTCCAAGGGCATTGTCCAGGGCATTGAGCGCAACGGGTGGCGCCGCGTGCTGGCTTACCACCTGTACAAGGGGCACCCCGCCGGCCTTCGCGGCGGCCTGGCGCAAAACACCAAGCGCGTTCCGGCTGAGCAGGTGATTCACGTTGCCTACCGCAAGCGCATAGGTCAGGGCCGTGGCCAGCCGCTGCTGCACGCGGTCCTGATCCGCCTGGCGGATATCAAGGACTACGAGGAAAGCGAGCGGGTGGCGGCGCGGATCAGTGCGGCGCTGGCCATGTACATCAAGAAAGGCACGCCGGACGACTATGTGCCGGCCGGTCCAGGTGAGACGCGGACCGAGCGGACTTTCCCCATCGCGCCTGGCGTAGTGGTCGACACCCTGTTGCCGGGTGAAGACGTTGGGATGATCGAAAGTAATCGGCCCAACCCGTTCCTTGAGGGGTTCCGCAACGGACAGCTCAAGGCGGTGGCGGCCGGTACGCGTGGCACCTATTCCAGCGTGGCGCGCAGCTACGACGGCACCTATTCGGCTCAACGCCAGGAACTGGTGGAGGGCCAGCTAGGTTACGACCTGCTGCAGCATGAGTTCATCGACTACTGGTGCCGCCGTGTGTACCGCAACTGGCTGCGCATGGCGATTCTGAGTGGCCAGCTCAGGGTGCCGGCAGATGTGGACCCTCGGACCATCTACGGCGCGTTCTATCAGGGGCCAGTGATGCCGTGGATCAACCCGGTGCATGAGGCTGATGCCTGGGAAACGCTGATCAAGATCGGCGGCGCCGACGAGGCGGAAATGGCCCGTTCGCGTGGCCGCAACCCGTCCGAGCTTAAGGCGTCTCGCAAGTCCGAGATTGCCGACAACCGGGCAAACGATCTGGTGTTCAGTTCGGATGCCTACCACGAGTATTACGGGAGAAACCAACCCAATGAGCAAACGAAGAGGGCGGGAAAGGCCGCCCGTACTGGGGCCGCGCGCGGCGGTGGCGACGACGGCTGACCCGGCTGCACAGACCTGGTACACGCTGCGCGCATCGAGCCAGCGCGGCGTAGTCGACCTGATGCTGTACGGCGAGATTGGTGCCTGGGGTATCTCGGCGAACCAGTTCGCCCGCGATCTGAAAGCGCTCGGTGACGTGTCACAGATCAATTTGCATGTGCATTCCCCCGGCGGCGATGTGTTCGAGGGTATGGCCATGTACAACCTCCTGCGCAACCACCCGGCGCGTGTGGAGGGCGCCGTGGACGGCCTGGCCGCTTCCATGGGCAGCGTGATCCTGATGGCCGCCAACGTTATTCGCATTCCCGAAAACGCCATGATCATGGTTCACAGGCCTTGGGGCATCCAGGGCGGTGACGCCGAGGAAATGCGCCGTTACGCCGATCTGCTCGACAAGGTCGAGGATTCACTGGTGGCCGCGTACACCAACAAGACCGGCAAGACCGCCGACGAAGTCAAAACGCTGCTCGCCGCTGAAACGTGGATGACCGGCGCCGAGGCCGTCGAGCTGGGTTTTGCCGATGAATTGGTGGGGGCCCTGGACGCCTTCGCCTCGCTCAATTCTCAACGTATGCAGGAGTACACCAACATGCCCACCGCTGCACAACCGATGTTCGGCCCGCGCGGCCAGACCCAGCCACCGGCGCCGGTGAATCAACCGACCCCGCCGGTTAACCAGCCGACCCAGCCGCCGGCGAACGAAACCCCCGAACAGATTCAGGCGCGCGTGCTGGCCGCTGACGCTACTCGCCGCACCGCGATCACCGCCGCGTTCGCCATGTTCGCCAGTGTCGAGGGCTCTGTAGCGCTGCGCGACGAGTGCCTGAACGACACCAGCTGCACCGTGGAGTCGGCCAACGCCAAGCTGCTGGCCCACATGGGCAAGTCGACCACGCCGACCGGCAGCCAAGTGCCTGGCCAGCATGGCCACATTACCAACGGCAACCTGGTCGGTGACTCGGTGCGGGCCGCCCTGGCAGGGCGTATCGGCCATGCGGCCAACGAGGCCGACAACGCCTACAACCACATGAGCCTGCGCGAGCTGGCCCGTGCTTCGCTGAATGACCGTGGCATTCTGACCGCCTCGCTCAACCCGATGCAGATGGTTGGCCTGGCCTTCACCCACGACACCAGCGACTTTGGCAATATCCTGATCGACACCGCCGCCGTGTCGGTGCTGGCCGGTTGGGACGAGGCGCCCGAGACGTTCGACCAGTGGACCCGCCGTGGTCGCCTGAGCGACTTCCGCGTCGCCAAGCGTGTCGGCATGGGGGCATTCCCGTCCCTGCGTGAGGTTCGCCCAGGTGCCGAGTACCAGTACATCACCACCGGCGACCGTGGCGAGACCATCAGTCTGGCCACCTACGGCGAGCTGTTCTCGATCACCCGCCAGGCGATCATCAACGATGACCTCGACCTGCTGAGCACCATTCCCTACAACATGGGGCTGGCTGCGCGCGGCACCATCGGTGACCTGGTCTACGCGGTGCTGACCACCAATGCCAAGATGAGCGACAACAAGCCGCTGTTCGATGCAACCCGCAAGAACCTGTTCACTGGCGCCGGCTCGGCGCTGTCGATCGAGGCGATGATTGCCGCCAAGAACGCCATGGCGCTGCAGAAATCGCAGGTTGAAGGTGGCAAGGCCCGCACCCTGAACATTCGCCCAGCCTTCCTGCTGTGCCCGGTGGCCCTGGAAGACAAGGCCAAGCAGCTGATCCGCTCGGCCTCGGTACCAGGCGCCGACGTAAACGCCGGCGTTGATAACCCGATCCGCAATTTCGCCGAGGTGATCGCTGAGCCGCGGCTGGACGACGACAACGCGAAGTCGTGGTATCTGGCCGCCGCGCAAGGCCGCGACACTATCGAAGTCTCCTACCTGGATGGCGTCGACAAGCCGTACATGGAGCAGCAAGAAGGCTTCACCGTCGACGGCGTGGCCACCAAGGTGCGGATCGACGCCGGCGTTGCCGCGCTGGATTCTCGCGGCCTCAACAAGTCTGTCGGCGCGTAACCGCAGACTCCACTCAAGCACCCCGCTTAGGCGGGGTTTGTTGTTTCTGGACAGGAGAAAATGGCCATGGCCAAGAACTATGTCAGCACCGGCAGCAGCATCACCCTGCGGGCGCCCACCGGTGGCTCGGTCGCGGGTGTGCCCCAGGTGATCGGCGCCCTGGCAGTGATTCCGCTGCAGAGCGGCCCGAAAGACACCCTCATTACCTATCGCACTTGCGATGCCTGGCGCGTGCCGTCGACTCCAGGCCTCAAGGCCGGCGCCAAGGTCAGCGTGCTGGCTGGGGTGTTGGTCGCCGATGGCACCGCCGACTCGCTGCCCTACGGCAAGCTGCTGAGCGACACCGTCGACGGCTTCGCCGATGTGTTGATTGTCCAGTGATGCGCAGGCCGAGCTTTCGCGAGCGCATGGCCGTAATGAGTGCCCGAATCCTTGATCGTGTGGGCGACCGCGCGACCTTGGAGGACGGTACCGCGATCATGGGCGCCTTCGAGAATCCTTTCCTTGACCCGCAGATGCGCGGCCGTAGCGGCAAGGGCCTGGCTAGCCAGGTCGATGCTGCCGAGCTGGGCGAGCCACGTTTTTCGGTGCTGGCCCACATTGCCCAGCGCCTGCCGCGTGACTCGGTGCTGATCATCGAGCTGCCGGCCGCCGAGGGTGGTGGCCGCTATCGCGTGGTGCGCCCTGAGCCAACTGGCGACGGGATGGTTGCCCTGGTGCTGGAGGAAGACCATGAGCGAACCGCAGACATCCTCTAACGAGGAGGTGCCGAGCGAGCTGCGCGTGCTGCATGAGGCCATGACCACCGCTTTCCAGGCCGCGTTGCCGCAGATCAAGCATGTCGAGGCCTACCCGATCCTCAAGGAGGGCATGAAGCTGCCGGCGCTGCTGTACGCCGCGACGAACTTCGCCCCCGGCATCGATCCTGGGGATGGCCGCCTGTGCGTTACGGTAACGTTTGAGGCGCTGATTCTGCTGGAGGCTAAGCGCGCCATGGCGCCGCTGCAGGCGGCCATCCTGGCGGGCAAGCTGATGCAGGTGCTTCACCGGCAGTATTGGGAACTCGACTTTGTCGACGAATGCCAGGATGTGCAGGCCATGCCGGCAGAGGTGGTGCCTGAGCTGGCCCGTTGCGTGGGCTGGGCGGTGCAGTGGCGACAGGATGTGTACCTGGGGGACACGGCGTGGCCCTGGGAAGATCAGCCGCCGGGGTCGCTGGTGTTCGCCTTTGACCCCGACAGCGGGCCTGGCAGTGAAGATCAATACCAGGCTCCGGAGGCCATGGCATGAGCTATGTGGCAGGGCAGCACGACCGCATTTTGGCCGGCCTGGTGATCCCTTGCTATGTGGTGGCCGTCGACCTGGTAGCCGCTCGCGTGCGCGTCTCTGACGGCGGCGACTGGACAAGCGCCTGGGTGCGCTGGCACGCCCAGGCCGCCGGCAAGGCTCGCCACTGGCGTGCGCCAAGCCTGGACGAGCAGGGCGTGTTGGTCAGCCCGAGCGGCGAGCCGGCACAGGGTACGTTCGTGTCGGGCCTGTATGGCAACGCCGGCGCGCCGCCGGACAACCGCGACCATGTCGAGGTGTGGCGCTTCGATGATGGCGGCTCGCTGGTCTACGACTGGCAGGCCAAGAGCTACACCATCACGCTCCCCAGCGGCACGGCCAAGGTCAAGGTTGGCGGCAGTGAGGTGGTCGTTACGGATAACGCGATTGTCGCCAAGTCCGGTGCGGTCACCATCAACGGACCTGTCACCATCAATGGCACGTTACTCGTAACGGGCGATATCAACGGTGGCGGGCGAATCATCGACACGGCCGGTAACACGGCCAATCACAAGCACTGAGAACGTCATGAGCCAACTTGAAACGCTGCCGGCGAAGCCTGACCGCTTCACGGTGGCCAAGCTGATTGAGCATCAGATTGACCAGGTGTATGACCGCTTTCGCATGCGCCAGGCCTGGGAGCGTGTGGTGACCAACATCGACCCGGCCGAGATGGCCGAGGGCATGTGTATGGCCCTTTCGCACGGCGGTTTCACGCGCAAACAGGTGGTGCCGCAGGTCACGCTGAACATATCGGGCAACGTCGACCCCGAGGTGCTGGCCAGCACGCTCAAGAGCGCGCTGACCGGTGGCCCGGCGGCGACCCTGTAACCCCACCATCCACCCCTAAAGACCCGCTTTTGCGGGCTTTGTCATTTCTGGAGGGCCTATGGCTACCAAGAAACCCACGGATGCCGAGCCCCGCTCGCCGGCGTCGGTGACCTACCGCGACACCGTTTTTACTTCCCGCGTGCTGATCGTGGGCGAACGGCAGCTGAATGTGGCCGCTGGGGTGCTGCAGGTCGACGAGGCCGACGCCGAGGCGCTGGCCTACCTGGAAGCGCACGCCGACTTCGAGCGCCTGCCGCCGGCGGAGTAAGCGCCATGATCGGGCTGGATCGCCGCACTGGGCAGCCGCTATCCGGCGTTGCCCACCTGAAACAGTCCATTGAGGACATTTTGACCACGCCTGTCGGCAGTCGGCGCATGCGCCCGGAGTATGGCAGCCACCTGCGCCGTTACGTCGACCTGCCGGTTAACGAGGGCTGGAAAAGCGCAGTGCAGGCCGAGGTGGCGCGCGCCCTGGGGCGCTGGGAGCCGCGCTTGAAGCTGGAGCGCGTGCGCGTGGTGGCGGTGGTCGGCGGGCAGATCACGCTGTCGCTGTCGGGTATCTACCTCGGTGACAGCGTTGTATTGGAGGTGAGTGCATGAGCGCAATCGACCTATCCCAGTTGCCGGCACCCCAGGTGCTGGAAGACCTGGATTATGAGGAGCTGTATCAGGCCGACCTGGCGACCTTCCGTGCGCACATGGGGGAAAACTGGAGCGCGGCTTTGGAAAGCGACCCAGTCACCAAGCTGCTGGAGGTCGGGGCCTACCGCAAGCTGGTCAACCGCTCGCGCGTCAACGACGCGGCCAAGGCGCTGATGCTGGCTTATGCCGTGGGGGCCGACCTCGACCAGCTGGCGGCCAACGTCAACCTGTCGCGCCTGGTGGTCCAGGCCGAGGACATGACGGTGGTACCGCCGCAAGCCGAAGTGCTCGAGGCGGATGACGCCCTGCGCGAGCGGGTGCAGCTGGTCTACGAGGGGCTGACCACGGCCGGCCCGCGTAACAGCTACATCCTGCACGCGCGCAACGCCTCGGGCCTGGTGGCGGATGCCACGGCCGAAAGCCCGTCGCCGGCGGTGGTCGAGGTGACGGTGCTGGCCCTGGAAGGGGACGGCACGGCCTCGGCCGAGCTGCTGGCAACAGTGGCCGCCTACCTGAATGACGACGATGTGCGGCCGGTGGCGGATAGGCTGGTGGTGCAGGGGGCTCAAATCCTGCCGTATCGGATCGACGCCAAGCTATACATGGCCAGCACCGGACCGGAAAGCGAGGGCGTACTGGCTGAGTGCAGGGCGCGCCTGGCTGCATGGATCAACCCCCGCCGCCGGCTGGGGGTGGAGGTGTCACGTTCGGCGGTTGATGCCCAGCTGCATCTCGACGGGGTTGGCCGCGTGGAGCTGGCGGGCTGGACGGATATCAGGCCGACCAAAGCCCAAGCGGCCTGGTGCTCGGGGTTTACCGTCGAGCGGGGTGAGTGATGGCCAGTTTGTTGCCGCACAACCGCACACCCCTGGAGGCCGCCATAGACGCGGCCGCCGAGGAAGACCTGGCGACCATGCTGCGCCGCCTCTACAACCCCGACACCTGCCCGGCCGAAATGCTGTACCTGCTGGCCTGGGCGTGGTCGGTCGACCGCTGGGACGACCGGTGGTCAGAGGCGGTCAAGCGTTCGGTCATTCGGTCGTCGTTCTACATCCACTCGCACAAGGGAACCATCGGCGCGCTGCGCCGCGTGGTCGAGCCGTTCGGCTACCTGATTGAGGTGGTCGAGTGGTGGAACATGGTCCCCGAGGGGGTTCCCGGCACCTTCGCCTTGAAGGTCGGCGTCTCCGACGCGGGCATTGACGAAGGCACTTACAAGGAACTGACGGCGCTCTTGGATGACGCCAGGCCCGTTTCCCGCCACATGACGGCCCTGGCGATCAGCCTGGAGACGGTCGGCGGTTTCTACGTCGGCGGCCTGCTGACAGAGGGCGACGTTCTGGACGTTTACCCACTGCCGCAGCGCGATATCGAGGTCATCGGCCGCATTGGCCGGGGTGGCCGCGAACACACCATTGACACCTTGGACATTGCAAATGGTTGATCAAAACACCCAGTTCTATGCCATCCTCACGAACGTGGGGGCGGCGAAACAGGCCAACGCGGATGCCCTGGGCACCGCTTGGAAAATCACACAAATGGGCGTGGGTGATGCCAACGGCACCGACCCGACCCCCGATGCCACGCAGACGAAGCTGATCAACGAATGGCGCCGCGCGCCGCTGAACCAGCTGAAAGTCGATGACACCGATTCGGCGATAATCGTGGCCGAGCAGGTCATACCGGCCGAGGTGGGCGGTAAGTGGATTCGCGAGATTGGCCTGTACGACGCCGACGGCGATCTGGTCGCGGTGGCCAACTGCGCACCGACCTACAAGCCACTGCTAAGCCAGGGCTCGGGCCGCACCCAGGTGGTGCGCATGAGCCTGATCGTCAGTAGTTCCAGCAACGTACAGCTGAAAATCGACCCAAGCGTTGTGCTGGCCACCCGCGAATGGGTGACCGAGGAACTGGCGCGCCAGGACTTCAAGCATTCGGTGGTAGTGGCCACGACGGCCAACATCGCGCTGACTGGCCTGCAGACCATTGACGGGGTGGCGCTGCTGGCCGGGAACCGGGTGCTGGTGAAGAACCAGACGGCGGCCAAGGAAAATGGTCTCTACGAGGTGTCGACCGGCGCCTGGACCCGCACCAAGGACGCCGACACCAGCGCCAAGGTAACGCCGGGTCTGCTGGTACTGGTCGAGAAAGGCACGGTCAACGCTGACAGTGCATGGCAGTTGGTCACCGACGCGCTGATCAGCCTGGGGGTTTCGGGACTGACTTTCGACATGGCGTTTGGTCGCACCGGCGTAGCTGCCGGCACCTATCGCAGCGTGACGGTCGACAAGTACGGGCGGGTGGTTGCCGCCACCAACCCGACCACGGTGGCGGGTTACGGCCTGACCGATGTGTACACCAAGACGGAAGTCGACAGCGCTTTGGCGGCCAAGGCGCCGCTGGCCAGCCCGGCCCTGAGCGGGGTTCCGACAGCGCCGACGGCGCCGACGGGCAACAGCTCCCAGCAGATCGCCAATACTGCGTTCGTGCAGACCGCTCTGGCGGCCCTGGTCGCAGCGGCGCCGGGCGCTCTGGATACCCTGAACGAGCTGGCGGCGGCGATTGGTGACGACCCGAACTTTGCCACCACCATGACCAATGCCTTGGCGGCCAAGGCGCCGCTGGCCAGCCCGACCTTTTCCGGGTCGCCCAAGGCGCCCACGCAAGCGCTGACGGTCAACGACACGACCCTGGCAACGACCCAGTTTGCGCAGTCGTTGCTGGGTGGCACTGGGTGGGGCGCGGGCGGCGTCATGGGCTCCAATCTTCCGAACGGCACCAATCTAAACAACGTGGTGACGCCGGGTTCGTATGGCCAGCCGCTGAGCGCTCAAACATCGCTTGAGCTGAACTACCCGGAAGCTGACGCCGGCACGTTGCTGGTGCAGGCTGCTACCGCCGGCATCGTTACTCAGTTGTACACGCTGTACCGGCCCACTAACCGCATGTTTCTCCGGACATGCTACGCCGGCAACTGGTCGGCGTGGTCAGAGCTGAGCCGGTTGGATTCGCCGGTCTTTACGGGCACGCCGAAGGGGCCAACGGCACCGCTGGCCACCAACAGCCAGCAGCTGGCCAACACGGCGTTCGTTTATGGCCTGTTGAATCAGTTGGGCCTGGGTGGGGTGGGTCTCGGCATGACCATGCCGGACTTTGACGACGCCACCGTGCCGGCGGGCATGTACTACGTGAACAGCTCGACGCTCAATCTGCCCTTTAGCGGCGCTGGTGGCGTATTGATACACAAGATTCTCGGGTCAATTGGTTTCCAATTGCTGTTTCCGGGCGGCTCGGATCGGCTGATGTGGCGTCGACGCACGGCGAACATTTGGCAAGCTTGGAACGATGTTGCCACCCTGGAAAGCCCGACGTTTTCCGGGGCGCCTACGGCGCCCACTGCGCTCAAGGGGACCAAGTCGAAGCAGCTGGCCACCACCGAGTTTGTACAGGACGCGATAGCCACCCTGGTCGATTCGTCGCCGGGGGCGCTGGACACGTTGCGAGAGCTGGCCAACGCATTGGCCAACGACCCGAACTTTGCCACCACCATGACCAACCAGCTGGCGACCAAGGCGCCGCTGGCAAGTCCGGCGCTCACCGGAACGCCGACGGCGCCGACGTTGCCCTTGGGTGGCAATGCGCTAGGCCTGGTGAACCTGCAGCACCTGCGCAGCACCCTGAACCAATACGGGCTGGGAGGGGGAATTTCGGGGGCCGTGCCGGCCACCGCCGAGGAGCTGTCGGCCTGGCCAGCGGGCAATTATTACTACCCGAACGCCATTTCTCCCTATCCTGCCTTTGCCTTCGTGATGCGGATGGTATACAGCAATGATCGAGGGTTTGAGATTGCCAACATTCCTTACACGGACCGCGTTTTCTTACGGTCCAGTAACGGTGACGGCACATGGCGCGCGCCGATGGAACTGGCGCCTTTGGCCAGCCCGGCATTTAGCGGCGTGCCAACCTGCCCGACCGCGCCGACAGCGACCAATAACGGGCAGCTGGCAAGTACGGCATTCGTTCGAAACGTCGTCATTCAAGAGGGTGTCCAGCCTGGGGAAATCAGTTTCTTTGCTGGCTCCTCCGCGCCGCGCGGGTACATCAAGGCAAACGGCGCTGCTGTGAGCCGAACGGCTTACCCGGAGCTGTTCGCCGCCATCGGTACTATCCACGGGGCTGGCAATGGCACTACCACGTTCAACGTGCCCGACATGCGCGGCGAATTTGTCCGGGGCCTGGACGATGGCCGAGGCGTGGACCCTGGGCGGGTGCTGGGTAGCTGGCAGAATCATCTGTACGCATCGCACAACCACGTGGGTACCACCGACACGCAAGGCGCGCATGCGCACACGGTGACGGGCTCCACGACTTCCAGCGGTTCGCACAGCCACACGATGAACATGGGCCTGAACGATATCGCCGGCTCGCGGCCGGCGGTCAGCGCGCCGGGTGCAAACCCTGGCGTGATTGACGGCGGGTTTGGCGGCGGTGACCACACCCACAGCATCTACGGTACTTCCGACACGGCGGGCGCTCACTCCCACACCCTTCAAATCAGTGCAAGCGGTGGTAGCGAGACGCGCGGCCGAAACGTGGCCTTGATGGCCTATATCAAAATCTGACGAGAATCCTATGGACGCTCCAACTATCTATCACGCGGCCCCCGTTACCTGGGAGCTGTGCGGCATCGGCGTGCCTGATCCTGACCCACGGGTGGCCGACAACTGGCTGATTCCGGCGCGCGCTTACCTCGATGCACCGCCCGAGCCGGTCGCCGGATTTGCGATTGTGCGCAATGCCGACCAGACCGCTTGGGAGCTGGTCGAAGACCACCGGGGCCCGGTGTACGTGAAGGCCACCGGCGAAGCCCTGACCTATTCGGCGCTCGGGCCGCTGCCTGACGAGCTGACCCTGACGCCTTGCCCAGGGCGCTATTACACCTGGACCGGCGAGGATTGGCTGTTGGATACAGCGGCCCAGCGGGAGGGGCGCCGGCAGGAGGTGCTGACGGCCCGCGACGAGCGCCTGGCGGTGGCCAGTGTGCGCATCGCGCCGCTGCTGGATGCTGTGGAGCTGGGGCGCGCCACCGAGGCCGAGCAAGCGCTGCTGCTCGCTTGGAAGCATTACCGCGTCGACCTCGGCCGGATCGAGCAGCAAGAAGGCTTCCCCATGGCTGTCGATTGGCCGCCGAGCCCCGAAGACGCCCCGGTCGATGACTGACGCCCCGCACTGACGGGGCGTTTTCTTTTCCGCTGTACCACCTGGCCCTGCTGTGCGGGGCCTTTTCACATCTGGAGTAAACATGGCTGGATTCTTTCACGGCGTTACCGTAACGAACGTCGACAACGGCGCGCGCACCATCGCCATCCCGTCGACCTCGATCATTGGCCTGGTTGACACCTTCACCCCCGGCCCTGGTGTGGATAGCACCCCAACCGCCAAGGCAAACGACCTGGTGCTTATCACCAGCGAGCGCGAGGCTATCGCCGCCTTTGGTGCTGGCTCGGCCATCGCCAAGGCCTGCCAGGCGATCTACACCCGCGCCAAGGCGGTGATTGTCGCCTGTGGCGTGACCAAGGTGGAGGATGCGGCTGCGCAGACCTCCGCGATCATCGGCGGTGTGCTGGCCGATGGCACCCGTACCGGCCTGCAGGCGCTGCTCGATGGTAAAAGCCGCTTCAACGCCAAGCCGCGGCTGTTGGTGGCGCCCAAGCACAGCTCCACCCTGGCGGTGGGTACCGCGCTGGTGGGCCTGGCTGACAAGCTGCGCGGTCTCGCCATCCTCGACGGCCCTGGCACTACCGACGAGGCCGCCCAGGCCTACGCCGCCGAGTTCGGTGCTCGGCGCGCGTTCATGGTCGATCCGGGCGTTAAGTACTGGGACACCATCGATTCCGCCACGGTGGATGCGCCGGCCTCGGCCTGGACCGCCGGCCTGTTCGCCTGGACCGATGCCGAATACGGTTTTTGGGCATCGCCATCGAACAAGGAATATGTCGGCGTCACCGGCACCACCCGCTCGGTGGAGTACCTGGACGGCGACGAGACCTGCCGTGCCAACCTCCTCAACAACGCCAAGATCGCGACCATCATTCGCGATGACGGGTACCGCCTGTGGGGCAACCGCACGCTGTCGAGCGATCCGAAATGGGCCTTTGTCACCCGCGTGCGGACCATGGATATCGTCATGGACGCAATCCAGTACGGCCACAAGTGGGCGGTCGACCGCTCGATTACCGCGACTTACGTCAAGGATGTGACCGAGGGCCTGCAGGCCTTCATGCGCGACCTCAAGAACCAGGGCGCAATCATCAATTTCGAGGTGTACGCGGACCCCGAGCTGAACACCGCCAGCCAGCTGGAGCAGGGCAAGGTGTATTGGAACATCCGTTTCACCGATGTGCCGCCGGCGGAGAACCCGAATTTCCGCGTCGAAGTTACCAATCAATGGCTGACCGAAGTTATCGACTCGGCGGCATAAGGAGCGTTTTACATGGCAATGATTCCCGAAACCCTGGCCAACATGAACCTGTTCGTGGACGGCATCAGCTTTCAGGGTGATGTTCCCAGCCTGACCCTGCCCAAGCTCACCCTCAAGATGGAGGAGCACCGCCCCGGCGGCATGGATATGCCGATTGAGATGGACCAGGGCATGGAGAAGCAGGAAGCCAGCTTCACCACTACCGGCGTGCGCCGCGAGTCGCTGAAATTCTTTGGCTTGGCCGACGGTACCGCCTTCAACGGTGTGTTCCGGGGCGCCTTCAAGGGCCTCAAGGGCCGAATCACCCCGGTGATCGTCACCCTGCGCGGCAGTCTCAAAGAGGTCGACATGGGCGACTGGAAGGCCGGCGACAAGGCCGAGATCAAGCACGCCGTCAGCCTGACCTACTACAAGCTGGAGGTCGACAACCGCCTGGTCTACGAAATCGATGCCCTGGGCATGAAGCGCGTCATTGATGGCGTCGACCAGCTGGCCGAGCAGCGCACCGCGCTCGGCCTGTAATCCCTTTCCCCCGAATTTAAGGACGTACCCGCATGACTACCCAGAAAACCCCGGCCTGGCTGGCCATTTCGGCTGATCGCGTTACCGTAACGCTGAGCAAGCCTACCGAACTCAATAGCGTGATGGTCGACGCCATCAGCCTGCGCTCGCCAACCGTGCGCGACATTCGCGCGGCGCAGCGTGGCACCGGCGACGATGACGAGCAGCGCGAGCTGAACTTGTTCGCCTCGCTGGCCGAGGTCAGCGCCAAGGACCTGGAGGGCATGGCCCTCAAGGACTACACCCGCCTGCAGACCGCATATTTTCGCCTGGTGCAAGACGACGACGTTTGATGCGGTCACGCAGAAGCGGCTGGCCAAGCGGCTGGCCGCCGAGCTGAATTTCTCGGCCGCTGAGATATCCGGCATGTCCTTCGCGGACATGCTGTGGTGGCTCTCGGATTGAGCGGGGGGTAACCGATGGCAAAAATGCAGTTAGCCCTGGTGATCGGGGGCGCCGTCGCATCGTCGGTCGGCGCCGCGTTCAAGAACGTCGAAGGGCGCATTTCCAAGCTCGAACAGAAGGGCAACAAGGCCAAGGTGCTCAAGAGCACCATTGGCGAGACCATGAAGCTGCAGGCCGAGTGGAAGCGGGCGCACGACGCCGGCGCCGCCGGCGCCGACAAGCTGCTGCGCAAGCTCAATGGCAACCTGGATTCGCTGCGCAAGCAGGGCGTCGAGGTTGGCCGCCTGAGCCGCGAATATCAGCGCCTGGCCCGCGAGGCGAAAGGCGCCGACCTGCAGCTTAAGGGTCACCAGCAAATCGACACCGGCCGCTCGGGGCTTAAGTCCAACGCGGCAGCGGCCGCTGTGGGCGTGGGCCTGGCGGCCGTGCCGACCAAGATCAGTGCCGACTATCAGGCGATCATCCGCGACATTGCGATCAAGGCCGATGCGGTCAACAAGCCCGAAGAAGTGCAGCTCAGCCGCACCGTGATTCAGACGGCCAAAGACACTGGCATGGGCCGCAATGATGTGGCCGACCTGATCAACCAGCTGGTCGGCGCCGGCATGGAGCTGGACAAGGCCATGGCCTACGCGCCGACAGCGGCCAAGTTCGCAGTCGGCCAAGGCGCCTCGGGCGTCGACACGGCCAGCATGATCATGGCGCTGCAGCAAAACGCCAAGATCAGCGATCCCAAGGTCATGGAGCAGGCGCTGGAGGCCATCGCCTACCAGGGTCAGGCGGGCAGCTTCGAGGCCAGCGACATGGCCAAGTGGTTCCCGCAATTGCTCGCCGGCATGGAAAAGAACGGCATCACCGGCATGGATTCGGTCGCGTCCCTGGGCGCGATGCTGCAGGTGCAGATGAAGACCGCCGGCAGTTCGGATGAAGCGGCGAACAACTTCAAGAACTGGATGGAGAAGATCGGTTCCAGCGATGTGGTCAAGGCCTACAAGGATGCAGGCATCGACTACCAGGCCTCGCTGAATACCGGCCTGCAGAAGGGCATGAACGTTATCGAGTCTTCCATGGGCCTGGCCATGAAGTACGTCGAAGCGACAGACCCGGCGAAAGCCAAGAAGATGAAAGAGGCCCAGGCCAACATCGACAAGGAAGTCGACCCGGAGAAGGCCAGGGCGGCGCTGGAAGCCCTGGAGAAGACCCTGCGCACCGGCGACCTGTTCGCTGACATGCAGGTCAAGGCGGCGCTGACCGCCTATGCGCAAAACCGGGGGCTGTATGCCGACCTGAAAGCCGATTCGCAGAAGGCTACGGGCATTCTGGATAAGAACCTGGCCGAGCGCCGCGAGACCTCTAAACAGGCCTGGGCCGAGACCTTCCAGGCGGTCGACGACGCCATGCGCAGCATTGGCGATGCCATCCGCCCGGCTACCGACATGGCGGCGAAGGGGCTGACGGCGGTAGCCCAGGGCATCGCCACGCTGTCGGACAAGTTTCCGGCAGTGATCATGGGGCTGGCTGGGTTGGCGGCAGGCATCAGCGGGTTGCTGGCGGTCCGCAACGGCGCCAGGGTCGCGCGGGGCGCATTCAACGTCGCACGCGGCCGCGCCTGGAGCGCTCGACGCGGCGGCAAACTTGATGAGGCCCCGGCTGAGGCGGCGCTACCCAAGACCGGCAACCGCGTGCTCGATGCCGGCGTGGGCGTGCTGGGCAAGGTGTTTGGCGCGCCGGCCAGCAATGACCCGGCCCCAGGCGTCGGCAGCGAGCCGCTGCGCGTGTTTGTGGTCAATGCCGACGCTCTCGGCCGGCTCGGCGGTAGCGTGGCTAATTCGGGCCCTGCAGAGGCTGGAAGCCGCCGCGCGCGTCGTCGCCGGCGCCGTGCCGGTGCCATGGCCGATGTGCGCCGCGCGCCAGGTGCGCCGATGGCCGGCGTGGCGGCGCTCACTGGTGCGGCCGGTGTGGCCGGCGAGGCAAACACGCTGGGCCGGATGGTGCGCAGCGTGCGCGGCGTCACCAGGGCCGCCGGCAAGCTGCCGGGTGGCAAGCTGATTGACGCGGTACCGGGCGCGCTCGATGTGGCGCTGAACGCCGAAACCAAGGACGAAAAGGCCGAGGGTTATGGCGGTGTGGCGGGCGGCATGGCCGGCGCCATGGCGGGTGCGGCGGCGGGCGCGGCGATTGGCTCGGTGGTGCCACTCATTGGTACCGCTGTGGGCGGTGCCATTGGTGCGGCCCTGGGTGGTCTCGGCGGCGAGTCCGTCGGCGGCTGGCTGGGCAAAAAATGGTTCGGTGAGGAAAAGCCCAAGTCGGAGCAGGTGGCAAGCGCCGAACCAGCGGCGCCGACGGTCAATGAGCCCGCGTCTCTGCCGGCCCTGCCGGTTGCGGGTGCGATGCCGGCACCGGTGGTCAAGGACCTGACGCCGGCGCCGGTCACTACCCGGCCGGCCGCGCCGTCCAAGCCGGTCGACCAGATGACTGACGCCGAGGTCGAGCAGGCCTATGCCAAGCTGCCGAAGTTCGCCCAGCGCGACCTGTTCGACGGGGTGGTCGGGTTCGGTGGTACCGGCGCGGGCCTGGGCGAGGACTTCGCCCCGACCTTGACGCTTGATACCAAGCCCGCCAAGCCACGCCCTGAGCCGCCGCCGGTGGATCAGACCCAGGCACTCGGCATGGCTGTGCGCGAGCTGCAGAAGGTGCCGCAGCTGCCGCCGTCGATTGCCCCGGTGGTTTCGCATGTGGTCAAGGGTGGCGGTGAGCCTGGCGCGATGGGCGATGTGGTGCGCTCGCTGGTGGCCTCGGCGCAGCCGGCGGCGGCCCTCCCGGCGACCAAGGCCGTCGAGAAGGCCAAGCCCGAGCCGGCGAAGGTCGACCAGGCGTTTACCTTCGCGCCGGTCATGCCCATTACCGTGCATGGTGATGTGAAAGACCCCAACCAGATCGTGCGCGAAGCCGAGCAGGCGCTGCGCGTGATGTTTGAAGGGTTCCAGCGCGAGACGACGGCCCGCCAGGCCTCGGTTAGCTTGTTTGATGCGGCGGATGTCGCTTAAGGAGGTGCCATGGCCTACATGGAACTGATGGGATCGACGCTGTCGTCTCTGGTGGCGGCTGGCCAGGCCGGCCGTACCAGCCTCGACGGCATGCTGGGCCCGCTGAATGGGGCCGTCCGTGACATGACGGGCGCCGCCTCAGAGCTGGAAAGCCTGCCGATCGTTGGCCCGATGGTGGGCGAAAAGCTACAGCGCACCATGCGGCAGATCAACGCGGCCCAGTCCGCAGTGGGGCAGGTGGCGGCGAAATACAGCCAGGCCGTTTCGGCGGCCTCGCAGGTACAGGAGCGCCTGGGCACGCTCAAGGAACAGGCGGCCAAGGCGGGGGCGGCGATCAATCGCATGGCCGGGAAGCTCAGCCCAAGCCTGGGCAATATCTTTCCGAGCAGAGCGCTTGGCACCGACATGACGCCGGCGGCCGAGGCGGTGAAGCCGTTCCCGCATCTGCTGATCATCCAGCCGCAAGACCCGAAGCTTAAGCCCTACCACTTCAACCTGGACACGGCCGCCTTTGACGAGCTGACACGCAAAACCGCGTTCCGCTGGGCTGGGCAGGAGCGCCTGACGCGCGAAATCGCGCAGCAGGCGGTGGGGCAGGGTGAGGACCGGCTGACGATCAAGGGCGCGATCTTCCCGCTGTTCCGGGGCGGTATCGGCCAGCTGAACGAGTTGCGCAGCATCGGCCGACGCCTGCAGCCGCTGACCCTGACCACGGGTTATGGGGAGGTGCTGGGTACCTGGTGCCTGTTGAGCGTGGACGAGGAGCAGGGGGCGCTGCTGCCCGGCGGCATCCCGCGCAAGCAGGGCTTTAACCTGGAGTTTGTCGCCTATGGCAATGACATGCAGAACGTCTGAGGGCGACCTGCTCGACAGCCTGTGCCACGCCTACTACGGCACCCTGGTGGGTACCGTCGAGGCGGTGTTGCAGGCCAATCAGGGCCTGGCCGAGGAGGCGCAGCCGTATCGCGCCGGCGTGCTGATCTACCTGCCCGACCTGACAGTGGCCGAGACCGAGCAAGTCACCTTGTGGGATTGATCCCGCGTTACGCGTAACGAACCCCGCCCTGTGCGGGGTTTTTCTTTTCTGGAGCAACCCCATGAAGCCCACGTTTCAAATTGTCGCGGATGGCAAGGACATAACCGCGCTGATCAATGACCGCCTGCTGTTGCTGCGCACCTCGGACAAGCCCGGCATGGAGTCGGACGAATTCGAGCTGCGCATTGACGACCGAGACCAGGCTGTCAGCTTGCCGGGGCGCGGTGGTCGGGTCGAGATATTCCTGGGCTATGAGGGGCGTGCCCTGGCGCGCCTGGGTAGCTACACGGTCGATGAGGTCGAAGTCATCGGCCCGCCGGACACCATCAGCGTGCGCGGCAAGGCCAGCGACATGCGCGGCAGTGGCAAGACCACCCGCAGCGGCAGCTGGGAGGGTGTGGCGCTGGCCAAGATCGTCAGTGACGTTGCCGCCCGCAATGGCTGGGAGGCGGGCTGTACGGTGCAAACCAAGGTGCCACGCGTCGACCAGCGCAACGAATCCGACTTCAATTTCATCACGCGCCTGGCCAAGCAATACGACTGCACCGCCAAGGTCGCCAGCGGCAAGTTGGTGGTGCTGCCGCGCCAGGGTGGGCAGAGCGCGAGCGGCAAGGCAATCAGTACCGTCACCATCAGCCGCGCCGATGTGAGCCGCTATTCGTTCCGCCTGGGCGACCGTGGCACGCAGAAGGCGGTGAAGACCCAGCACCAGGACAAGGCCACCGGCAAGCTGAGCGTGGTGGAGCTGGGCAACGACGACGCCCCGGCCGGCCTGCCGGGCGTGCACACCGACCGCCATATCTACCCCAACAAGAGCGCCGCCGAGCAGGCGGCCAAGGCGCGGCTGGCTGCGTTCAACCGCAGCACCGCCGCCGTGCGCCTGGAAATGGCCGGGCGTACCGATCTGTTTGCCGAACGGACCATCAGCGCCCAAGGCTTCAAGAGCGGGCTCGATGGCGAGTACCTGGTGGACAGCGTGGAGCAGGTGTTTACCGCCTCGGGCTGGACCACGACCGTCGAGTGCAACGGCGGCAAGAAGGGTAAGGCCACCGCCAAAGGCAAGAAGAAAAAAGAAACCAAAACGCTCAAGACCGTGGACGTAGGCCCCGCGTGAGCAAACACACCTAGGAGTAAGCAAGCATGAGCATTACCCCGCAGCAGCTGTTGCAAATTCTCCCGAACGCCGGCCCCAAAGCCGGCGTTTTTGCACCCGTCCTCAATACCGCCATGGGTGCGCGCGGCATCGTCACGCCGGCGCGCCAGGCGGCGTTTATCGCGCAAATCGGCCATGAGTCGGGCCAGTTCCGCTATGTGCGTGAGCTGGGCAATGACAAGTACCTGGCCAAGTACGACACCGGCACGCTGGCGGCGCGGCTGGGCAATACGCCGGCGGCCGATGGCGATGGCCAGAAGTATCGCGGCCGGGGTCTGATCCAGATTACCGGCCGCGACAATTACCAGGACTGCGGCGAGGCGCTGGGCCTCGACCTGGTCAACCAGCCTGAGCTGCTGGAGCTGCCGCAGCACGCGGCTGCGTCGGCGGCCTGGTTCTGGCAGTCGCGTGGCCTGAACACGCTGGCGGATCGCGGCGACTTCGTCGGCATTACCCGCAAGATCAATGGCGGCGTCAACGGCATTGCCGACCGCATGGCGCTGTGGGAGAAGGCTCGCAAGGTGCTGGGCGTATGACTGGCCCTAATCCGCGCCTGGCACTGCTGATACTGGTGCTAGGTGTAGCGTCCCACTGGGGCGTCTACCTGCATGGCAGAGCAGTGGAACGCGCGGAAGCCGCCCGTGCATCAGCAGAACGTGACAGCAGCGACCGTCTGGCCGAGGTGATCGGCGAACAGGGCGCCCGAAAGGAAGAACAGCGACGCGCCACGGCGCAAGAGGAGGCGAGAGCCCATGCTCAAGAAGAAAGAACGATTGCTGATTCTGGCGCTGCTGGCGCTGATGCTGCTGGCCAGCGGCTGCGCGACCAAGGTGCCAAGCTCGCCGCCGCCGTCAGTTGCGCCGGCACGGATACCGCCGCTATCGCCCGAGGCCAGGCAGCCACCCGCGCCGCCATGGTGCTCTCCGAACTGCGCGACCGGGCTGATGCACGAGCGGGAGAGCTGGCGAAAGCTTATGACCGAGCCCGAATAGCGGGGCAACTATGTGAATCGTCCTATAATGCTCTGGTCCCATAGCTGGAGCAGACGATGAAACGAACGTTGGAAGGCATAGCTCTCGCCGGCGAACCCCTGCTTCGTCAAGCCTTGTTGGCTATACGTGAGCATCGAGCAGCCGAGGAGAATGGTGCGTCCATTGAAGAAGTCGAGCGCCTACGTCTGCTGGCCGACTCGCTTTACAATGCGGCCATTGACTACCAGCTGGTCGCAGCTGGTCAGCCACCATCCACCATCCAATGACACCCGCCACGGGGATGCACATGCGCGACAAACCGCCACCCCTGTTACCCGATCACCCCATGTACGGCGATGCTGTGGCTGCGATGAAGCGGTACCACGAGGCTCAGGCGGCAGGCGAATCTGCCGAAAAGGTCGAGCGCTTGCGGCTAATTGCCGAATCGCAGTTCCAGGCGGTAACCGACTACCAGCTCAGAGCTCTAGGTCGCCCTGGCGGTTCTGTTCACTGACCGGCTCAATCAGCTCCTGGCCTTGGTTTTTAACATTCCCCACCGCCTTTCCAACTGGAAACCACCGGAAGTCCTGTGCCGGCCGGCATCCAACCTCGACAATGGCTTCCAAGCGTTCGCCTGATGTAGCTGGATCCAGCCATTCCTTAGCGGTTTCAGGCGAGAGCACCAGGGGTTTTCTGTCGTGGATGTCGACCAGGCCTTGATCAGCAGCGGCTGTGATGACAACAAATCCATCCCGCTCATCTGGCTCCAGACCCTGATGTACTTCTGCGAGCGCGGCAAAAAATAGAGGTCTGCCATCGGCGCTCGTGATGTAGTACGGCTGCTTTCGCTTGGGGGCTGCAGGATCTGGAACCCATTCGAACCAGCCATTTGCCGGCGCCAAAGCCCTTCCGTTCGGCCACAGAGCCTTGAAGAATTTTCCCATCACCACCGTCTCGGCCCGAGCATTGATCGGGTCCGGGCGTTTCCCCTTCGCCCAGAAAGGCGACCATCCCCACTTGACTCTATCCACACTCAGCCCCCCGTTTACTCTGCGAATTACCTCGACCCGGGTCGAAGGCGCCACATTGAAACGACTGATGGGTTCATGGTCGTAACCATTGATTACAACCAGATCCAGCGATAGCTGTCGCAGGTAGTGATCCATCGACTCATAGATCGAGTATCGTCCGCACATATTTCCCCCTCTCGCCCGTCAGAATTTTCACCGTCCAGGATTGACCGGGCAGCCGATGCCGGATTTACTGTATATGCATACAGTCTGCTTCGGACCTTCCACCATGACCATCACTTTCTTGGGTACGCCAACTGGCGGTACCGAACTGCTCCCGTTGTATTCGTTTCGCGTGCCGGCCGGGTTCCCGTCGCCTGCTGCGGACCACCTGGAAGGCCATATTTCCCTTGATGAGTTATTCGACCTCCGCGCGCCCCATGTGTATCTAGTGAAAGTCGAAGGCGACAGCATGCAAGGGGCAGGCATCTATTCCGGGGATATCGTCATCGTCGATCGCGGCCGCGAGGCTGAACACGGCGATGTGGTGATTGCCGCGGTTAACAGCGAGCCAGTTTGCAAGCGCCTGCACCGCCGCGATGGGGTGGTCATCCTGAAGTCCGAGAACCCGGCATATCCGCCGCGGTACATCATGGAGGGCGACGAGCTCGTGATATGGGGCGTTGTGCGTTACAGCGTTCGTGACCATGCGCAGTGACCAGGTGTTTGCACTGATCGACTGCAACTCGTTCTACGCGAGCTGCGAGCGCGTATTTCGGCCCGACCTGACCAAGACCCCGATCGTCGTGTTGAGCAACAACGACGGCTGCGTGATCGCTAGGTCATACGACGCTAAGCCATTTGTGAAGATGGGCGAGCCGTTTTTCCAGGCGAAGGACAAGCTGCGCCGACACGGCATTATGGCTTTCAGCAGCAACTATGCGCTCTACGGCGACATGAGCGAGCGCGTCATGACACTGATTGAATCGATGGTGCCGGCAACAGAGGTCTACAGCATCGACGAGTGTTTCGCTGACCTCTCCGGCATTCAGGAAAACCTGTCCCAGTTCGGGCGAAAGCTGCGCTCGAGGATTTTCCAGTGCACCGGAATTCCGGTGGGCGTCGGCATTGCTAGCACGAAGACGCTCGCGAAGCTGGCCAATCATACGGCCAAGCGCCTGCAGGCACAGACGGGGGGCGTGGTCGACATCACCGATCCGTTCAAGCGCGATTGGGTATTGCGCAATACCGAGGTGAAGGAAGTGTGGGGCATTGGCCGGCGCATGACCGCTCACCTTGAAGCGATGGGTATCCGCACAGCCATGGACCTGGCCAAAGCTGACGCTTGGACACTTCGCCAGAAGTTCAGCGTTGTGGTTGAAAAGACGGCCCGAGAGCTCGCTGGCACGCCGTGTCTTGAGCTGGACGAGGCCGAACCACCGAAGCAAGAGATCTGCTGCAGTCGGATGTTCGGAAAGCGGCTGACTGAGCTGGCGCCGATCAAACAGGCCGTGGCCACTTACGTTGGCCGCGCTGCGGAGAAACTGCGGGCTCAAGGGTCAGTTTGCAAGCGTATGCGAATCAGCATCCGTACCGGGATGTTCAATCCGGAGGAGGCGCATCACGCCCAGGGTGCGTTGGTGGAGCTTCCATACCCAACCTGCGACACGCTGCTGATGACTCGACTGGCCACCAATGCAGTGGCGCGGATATTTAGGCCTGGGTACCGCTACAGCAAGGCCGAGGTGTTGCTGATGGACCTGCGGCAACCAGGTGAGTTTTCAGAGGATTTGTTTGCGCTCAAGCAATCGGTGGCATGTGACCGGCTGATGCAGGTGATGGATAACATCAATGAGCGCTGGGGGAGGGGGACAATGCGAGCCGCCAGCGTGCCGGCGACACCGGACTGGGGAATGAGGAGGGAGATGATGAGCCAATCCTACACAACACGTATCGATCAGCTGTGGACGGTTAAATGTTGAGCTTGCCGTCGGCCTGGCTGGCCGAACTCGATGACCAGCACGCTCTGATAGCAGATCCTGATGGCCGGGCCATGGTGCTTGCGGAATTGGCGGTATCTGCCCACCGGCGGTGTGACGTTGACGCAGATCAGTTGGCCGACATGCTGGAGTTCGCCGAGTCGGCGAGACTGTGGGCGCTCGAGCATGACCAGCCATGCGGCCAGCTGGGGTCGACAGGCGCTGAGTGAAGCGATAGCCATCCGCGCGCGATACCAATTCTGATACCAATGATGGGGTATCGTGGGGTACTGGAGGGGCATTTAGTCCAGTAAAATCAACCCTTTATCACCGCCGAACACTCCTAAGAAATCGCATGGTGATGTTGGCGGTAGAAATCAAGTGCTTGTCCTGCGGGGGTTCCAGAGGTGTATTTAGGCCATCTCGTCAGTTTTGGGCCCATTTTGGGCCAATCCGACTCGGGGCGGCAGCTTCTCCAGCTCCCTCCAGTCCGAGGAGGAGCTGATCCATTTCGCGTAGGTAGAAAGCAACATCTCGACGCTGTGACCAAGCTGGTTCGCGATGAACGTGGGTTCATCCCAGACATCAGGCACAGGGTGGCGTAGGTGTGGCGGGTGTCGTACTGACGGCGTTCACGGATGTTCAGCGCCTTGGGCGCCGATTTGAAGTGGCGGATTGTAACACTTGGTTCGTTGATCCACAGCCCACCTTTGCTCGGCTGGAACAGAAATGGGCGGATCGGGTGCGCTGGCTTGGGATGTCATGCGCTGGAGAGTTGCCATCCTCTGGGCCTGCGGGATGGCATTCAGCGCGCGCTCGTTGAGCAGCACTGATCTGCAAATACTTCCAAGCGTCGCATAGAGGCGCGAGATATCATCGTCAGCGCTTTACTCAGGGATGATCACTAGCTGAAGGGATTGCTTACATGGAAAGAAGCTATTTCGTAACGATGCTTGCACTGATTCTTCATCAACTAGATGCCGCGTATTGGCAGGAATGGGAGATGTTTTTCCTACCTGGTGGGGTACAGGGCTTCCTCCTGTTCAATATCTTGGCAATACCCGTGTTGCTGGTTGGTTATCGAAGCGTGTTGCTGGGTACGGTCAACGCGGTGTTTTTTGCCAAAGTTTGTGCCGGCCTAGGCCTGATCACGTTCCTTATCCATGCCGGCTTCGGATTGGCTGGATATCACCAGTTTCACCTGCCTGCCTCGATCTCCATCCTCATTCTGTGCTTGGCCAGCGCTTTATGGCTGATGGCAGGGATACGATCGTCATCGCAATGATCGCAGGCGCGGCGCTTACGATCCTGCATCACTGCGCATTCAAATCATACGCTGAAGCGGGTTCATCAGCTCGGCACCTTGGTTACGCACATTCCCCACGGCGATACCCACTCGGTACCACTCGAAGGCTTCGGCCGGCTCACCCAGGTTGAGCACCAGTTGTTCTGCGCGCTCGCTGGGCATTTCTGCCGCGATCCACTCGTACGCCAGTTCTGGCGACAACACGACAGGCCGGCGGTCGTGAACGTCGACCATTCCGCCCTGAGCGTCGGCGGTAATGATGACGAACCCGTCGTGCTCGGTGCCGGTGAACTGGCCGATCGAGGCGCAAAGGGCAGGGCGCCCATCCTGGCGGCGGATGTAGTACGGTTGTTTCTTCGGCCCACCTTCATCAACCCATTCGTACCAGCCGTCGACAGGGGTGATGGCCCGGTGCGGCCAGATCGCCCGGAAGAATGGGCCATGCGCCACCTTCTCGACCCGCGCGTTGATCGGCGCAGCGCGATCGGTTGCCCAGTGCGGCCGCCATCCCCACTTCACCAGGTCCGCTCGTGGGCCTGCGTCATCCATCCGCAGTACTGCCACCAGCGTGGTCGGCGCGATGTTGTACCGGCCAAGCGGCTGGTCGCCGACGTTGTTCCGCCAGGCCTCTGGCAGGCTCAGGGTTTCAACGAAGTCATGTATGCCACGGTACTGGCTGAGCCTTCCGCACATATTCGCTTCCTCCGAAATCATGAGCATAGGCCAGGGCATGGTTCCTCAGGCACATGGCAGCAGGGGGCCGAGCATGGACGGAACGACCCTGATCGGATGTGTCACGGTTTTGGAACAGCAATTGCTTCGACCCTGAGGCATTGATCATTCGGGGAACGCAAAAATGACTCAGGATGACCGCTATTACATGGCCTTCGTTGTGGTTGCCGTACTGCTCCTGGATCTGGTGGCGACACTGGTGTTCCTGAAGGCCATCGCCTGACCCCGATTGTGGGTTCAGCCCCCCGGAATCGGGGCACCAGCAGGAAGACAATCCGGTCTGGGTCGGGTTTTGCTCGCGCTCTGGCGGGTTCATGGCCATACGGTACCGGAATGTCCTGCGCATGAAATCGCTGGCAAGAAGACCAACGGCCGACCCCTGCCTGAACATCCCTCCTTTGTGCGGTCCAACGTAAGCAAGGCCTGGTTTCACCTGGCCGGAGGTACGCACATGAAACGCAAGACTGCATGGGTCGTAGTGTTGTCAGGGTTGCTGCTGCTCGGTGGTTGCTGGCCATATTGGCACCACGGTGGGCATCACGGCGGCGGCCATCACCGGCATTTCAACGATGGACACCATGGTGGTCAGGACTACCGCCGCTATTGATGCAGGCAGCAATCCCTTCCGCTAGCGGCCACGCCTGTGCGAACACACTGCAAGACTACGCATGCTCGCCCAGGCTGGCCTGTCTGGAACTTGCTTATCCATGAACGAAGGTTAACTTCGCGGGGAAAGCCCGCCCTGAAACCGATATAGCAAACAAGCATATTGCCCGGCTGACGTTAAGCAGTAACATGGGCAAACAAAAACCAAAAAAAGGCATGCGGCTTGGCAACACTTTCCCAAGTTACTCGATGGGGCGGCAGGAGCGTGTCGCGTGAAGAGCTCAAGATCGGTAGCAGGTGCAATACTGGTGTCCACTTTCGCCACACTGTTCATGGCAGGCTGCGCACATGACCCCGATGTGCGCGAGGGCCATGGGTATGCGGCCGGGGCCACGGAAAGAAGTACGCCGGCGTACCTGGGATGCGTCAAAAGCGAACTTCAAGGGAATGTGAAAACCTACCAGGTCGATGGCGATAACTCGGTCAGACTGTTCGTCGATAGTACCGACCCCGACAAGGCGGGTGGCCTGGTCGAGGTGCGGGGCACGGGTAACCAGCGCCAGTTCGCGGCTTATCAACGCGATGCCTGGTACGACCATGGCAGGCTGCTGGACGCCGCGCTGATGTGTTCTAAAGCATGATCAACTGACCCTCGTGAACAAAAAGCCCGCCCTCGAGAGCGGGCTTTTTGCATTTGCCGACCCCAGCGGCAATAATCCGCTCATTTGAACGGAGAGCACCAGGTTGGAAGCAAGAAGCGTTGTCGCGGAAATGTTCATTGGAATGCCGACGCATTTCTGGGTGTTGCCGGTTGCCGGCCTGGTCGCCTGGTTCGGCCTGAAATGGGCCGAGCAATCCGATAACCGCGCCACCATGCTGCGGGCCGTGACCTACCTGCTGCTCATCGCGTTGGCGGTGTTGCCCAACGGCTTTTATGCGCTGTTTCCCCCGTCGCCCGACATGCCCGAGCTGTTGTTGAATCGTGAACCGCTACCGAACTACGAAGGCCGCTTCTATCTGGATGCGTTCTACGTGTTCAGTGGGTGGGCACTGAGCAAAGTGGCAAAGCTCAAGTTCAACTAAGGAAACGCTGAACGAGCCGCTCGAAGACTAGCACCGAGCGGCCTACTGTCTCATGTTGCTCGATAATCTGCCTTGCTGTCGGGCTTACCCAGGCTCAAGTTGAAAGGTTCGTCAGGAGCTGGAAGCAAACACGATTTGTTTGCATTTATCAAGGTGTGGGGGCGGCTACTTTTCAACTAATACCTTCCTGTTAACACCAACTTTCAGTTACGCCATCCTGCGGTGAGGAAGGGCTAACTCAAAAGTAATAGATCAAGTAGATTTTTGCGAGCCTTGATGATGATCCTCGCCGCAGAGACCTTCCTTAAATATTTTAAAGCCCGTCTGGCGTTTTATGGGGGGCGTGCTATTTCTGGATATACGCGTGCGATCGCTCGGTCGTGCTGTTGACAAAAGGACTGTCACGTATGTCGATTCAGGCCAAGGTATCTCCCCTCGCTCAAAGTGTTAAGTCTGCCGCCCCCATCGCAATCCCCGATAACGGAATCCTGACGCTTACTCAGAGCAGTAACATTGTTCTGGATATTGCTCCCGAAAGCGTGACGAGCTACACAAAGAGCGGGGCGGACCTGATCGTACAACTGAAGTCTGGCGAGAGCCTGCGCATTGCCAACTTCTATGTCGAGGGGCAGCCGGTAAGCCAGTTGTACCTGGTAGACCGGGACAAGCTGCTTGCCGTCGACCTGCCACCGGTCGCTGCCGATGGGCCGCTGTTGGCAGGTTATGTGCCCCAGGAAACTGCGGCCGGGTTCGAGTCGCTCACTGGCGCCGACGGCACCATTGCCGGGCTCAGCCCCGGCGCTGCATTGCTGGCTGGGGCTGCGATCATTGGCGGCGGCGTCGCGATCGCCAACAGCAACGATGGCGGCGGTGGTGGCGGTGGCGGTGACGGCAGTGTGCCGCCTGACACGACGGCTCCGGCGCCCGCCAGCGGACTGCAGATTGCCCCAGATGGCAGCAGCATCAGTGGCACGGCCGAGCCGGGCGCCACTGTGGGCATCGACAGCAACGGCGACGGGCAAACCGACGTCAGTGTGGTGGTCGGCCCCGACGGCAAATTCCAGATCCCACTGAATCCGCCACTGACCAACGGCGAAACGGTTACCGTGGTGGTGACCGATCCGGCCGGCAATAGCAGCCCACCCGCGACCGTGCAGGCCCCTGACTTCCCCGATGCGCCGCAAATCAACCCGAGCAACGGCTCCAGCCTCAGCGGTACCGCCGAGCCGGGCAGCACCGTGGTGCTCACCGACGGCAACGGCAACCCCATCGGCCAGACTACTGCCGACGGCAACGGCAACTGGTCGTACACACCCGATAGCCCACTGCCCGATGGCACGGTGGTCAAAGCAGTGGTAGTGGATGCCGCCGGTAACAGCGGCCCGCCCGCCAGCATCATCATCGACGGCGTGGCGCCAGCGGCACCCGTGATCAACCCGAGCAATGGTACCGAGCTCAGTGGTACCGCCGAGCCGAACAGCACCGTGACCCTCACCGATGGCAGCGGTAACCCAATCGGCCAGGTGACGGCCGATGGCAACGGCAACTGGAGCTATACCCCCGCGACCCCGCTGCCCGATGGTACCGTGGTCAACGCGGTGGCCCAGGACGCGGCTGGCAATACCAGCGGGCAGGGCAGCACCACCGTGGATAGCGTGGCGCCGGGCGCTCCCACCATCAACCTGAGCGACGGTAGCAGCCTCAGCGGTACCGCCGAGCCGAACAGCACGGTAACCCTCACCGATGGCAGCGGTAATCCGATCGGCCAGGTGACGGCCGATGGCAGTGGCAACTGGAGCTACACCCCCGCGACACCGCTGCCCGACGGTACCGTGATCAACGTGGTGGCCCAGGATGCAGCTGGCAACACCAGCGCTCCGACGAGCACGATAGTGGATGCGCAGGCCCCGGCCGCACCAGTGGTCAACCCCAGCAATGGCACCACGATCAGTGGCACCGCCGAACCGGGCAGCACCGTCACGCTGACCGATGCCGGCGGCAACCCGATCGGCCAAGTCACCGCTGACGGCAGTGGCAACTGGAGTTTCACACCAGGCAGCCCGTTACCCAACGGCACCGTGGTGAACGCCACCGCGACCGACCCGACCGGCAACACCAGCGCTCCATCAAGCACCACAGTGGACTCGGTGGCCCCGGCCGCGCCGGTGGTCCAGCCGAGCAACGGCAGCGAAATCAGCGGCACCGCCGAGCCGGGCAGCACCATCACCCTGACCGACGGCAGCGGCAACCCCATCGGCCAGACCACCGCCGACGGCAGCGGCAACTGGTCGTTCACCCCTGGCACTCCGTTGCCGGATGGCTCCGTGGTCAATGCCACGGCGACCGACCCGGCCGGCAATACCAGCGGGCAGGGCAGCACCACCGTGGATGGCGTGGCCCCGGGCGTGCCCACCATCGACCTCAGCAACGGCAGCAGCCTCAGCGGCACCGCCGAGCCGAACAGCACCGTGACCCTCACCGACGGCAGTGGTAATCCGATTGGCGAAGCCACCGCCGACGGCAGCGGTAATTGGACGTTCACCCCAGCCACGCCGTTGCCCAATGGCACGGTGGTCAATGCCACGGCGAGTGACCCGGCTGGCAACACCAGTCCGGCAGCGACGGTCACCGTCGACTCCAGCGCGCCGGCTGCACCGGTGATCAATCCCACCAACGGCGCGACCATCGGCGGTACCGCTGAAGCGGGTGCCACCGTCACCCTGACCGATGCCGGCGGCAACCCGATCGGCCAAGTCACCGCCGACGGCAGTGGCAACTGGAGTTTCACACCGGGCAGCCCGTTACCCAACGGCACCGTGGTGAACGCCACCGCGACCGACCCGACTGGCAATACCAGCGCTCCATCAAGCACCACAGTGGACTCGGTGGCCCCGGCCGCGCCGGTGGTCCAGCCGAGCAACGGCAGCGAAATCAGCGGTACCGCCGAGCCGGGTAGCACCATCACCCTGACCGACGGCAGCGGCAACCCGATCGGCCAGACCACCGCCGACGGCAGCGGCAACTGGTCGTTCACCCCTGGCACACCGTTGCCGGATGGCTCCGTGGTCAATGCCACGGCGACCGACCCGGCCGGCAATACAAGCGGGCAGGGCAGCACCACCGTGGATGGCGTGGCCCCGGGCGTAGCTACCATCAATCTCAGCAACGGCAGCAGCCTCAGCGGCACCGCCGAGCCGAACAGCACCGTGACCCTCACCGACGGCAGTGGTAATCCGATTGGCGAAGCCACCGCCGACGGCAGCGGTAACTGGACGTTCACCCCAGCCACGCCGTTGCCCAATGGCACGGTGGTCAATGCCACGGCGAGCGACCCGGCTGGCAACACCAGCCCGGCAGCGACGGTCACCGTCGATTCCAGCGCGCCGGCTGCACCGGTAATCAATCCGAGTAACGGCGCGACCATCGGCGGTACCGCTGAAGCGGGTGCCACCGTCACCCTGACCGATGGCAGCGGCAACCCGATCGGCCAGGTCACCGCCGACGGCAGTGGCAACTGGAGTTTCACACCGGGCAGCCCGTTACCCAACGGCACCGTGGTGAACGCCACCGCGACCGACCCGACTGGCAATACCAGCGCTCCATCTAGTACGACAGTGGACTCAGTGGCGCCGGCCGCGCCGGTGGTCGAGCCGAGCAACGGCAGCGAAATCAGCGGCACCGCCGAGCCGGGTAGCACCGTCATCCTGACCGATGGCAGCGGCAACCCCATCGGCCAAACCACCGCCGACGGCAACGGCGACTGGAGCTTCACCCCCGGTACGCCGCTGGCCAATGGCACGGTGGTCAACGCCGTGGCCCAGGACCCGGCAGGCAACACTGGCCCGCAGGGCAGCACCACGGTGGACGGTTTGGCACCGGGTGCACCTACCATCAACCTCAGCAATGGCAGCAGCCTCAGCGGCACCGCCGAGCCGAACAGCACCGTGACCCTCATCGACGGCAGCGGTAACCCCATTGGCGAAGTCACCGCCGACGGCAGCGGCAACTGGACGTTCACCCCAGCCACGCCGTTGCCCAATGGCACGGTGGTCAATGCCACGGCGAGCGATCCGGCTGGCAATACCAGCCTGGCAGCGACGGTCACCATCGATTCCAGCGCGCCGGCTGCACCGGTAATCAATCCCACCAACGGCACGACCATCGGCGGTACCGCTGAAGCGGGTGCCACCGTCACCCTGACCGATGGCAGCGGCAACCCGATCGGCCAGGTCACCGCCGACGGTAGCGGCAACTGGAGCTTTACCCCCGGCACACCGCTGGCCAACGGTACCGTAATCATCGCAACGGCAACCGACCCGACCGGCAACACCGGTCCGCAGGCCGCCACCACGGTGGACTCGGTAGCCCCGGCCGCACCAGTGGTCGAACTGAGCAACGGCAGCGAAATCAGCGGCACCGCCGAGCCAGGCAGTACCATCACCCTGACCGATGGCAGCGGCAACCCGATCGGCCAGACCACTGCCGACGGCAGCGGCGACTGGAGCTTCACCCCCGGTACGCCGCTGGCCGACGGAACCGTGATCAACGCCACGGCGACCGACCCGGCCGGCAATACCAGCGGGCCGGCCAGCACCACCGTGGACGGCGTGGCCCCGGGTGTACCTACCATCAATCTCAGCAACGGCAGCAGTCTTAGCGGCACCGCCGAGCCGAACAGCACCGTGACCCTCACCGACGGCAGCGGTAACCCCATTGGCGAAGTCACCGCCGACGGCAGCGGCAACTGGACGTTCACCCCAGCCACGCCGCTGCCCAATGGCACGGTGGTCAATGCCACGGCGAGCGACCCGGCTGGCAACACCAGTCCGGCAGCGACGGTCACCGTCGATTCCAGCGCGCCGGCTGCACCGGTAATCAATCCAACCAACGGCGCGACCATCAGCGGTACCGCTGAAGCGGGCGCCACCGTCACCCTGACCGACCTCGGCGGCAACCCGATCGCCCAGATCACCGCCGACGGCAGCGGCAACTGGAGCTTCACCCCCGGCTTGCCGCTGGCCAACGGTACCGTAATCATCGCAACGGCAACCGACCCGACCGGCAACACCGGTCCGCAGGCCGCCACCACAGTGGACTCGGTAGCCCCGGCCGCACCAGTCGTCGAGCCAAGCAACGGCAGCGAAATCAGCGGCACCGCCGAGCCGGGCAGCACCGTCATCCTGACCGATGGCAGCGGCAACCCCATCGGCCAAACCACCGCCGACGGCAACGGCGACTGGAGCTTCACCCCGACCACGCCGCTGGTCAATGGCACGGTGGTCAACGCCGTCGCCCAGGACCCAGCCGGCAACACTGGCCCGCAGGGTAGCACCACGGTGGATTCGATCGCACCCGCCGCGCCAGTGGTCAATCCGAGCAACGGCGCCGTGATCAACGGTACTGCCGAGCCGAACAGCACCGTGACTCTCACCGATGGCAATGGTAATCCGATTGGCGAAGTCACTGCCGACGGCAGCGGCAACTGGACGTTCACCCCGGGCACGCAACTGCCCAATGGTACCGTGGTCAACGCCACGGCGACCGATGCCGCCGGCAATACGGGTGCTCCAGGTAGCACCACCGTGGACTCGTCGCTGCCGTCGATTCCGCAGGTCGACCCGAGTAACGGCTCGGTGATCAGCGGTACTGCCGATGCCGGTAACACCATTATCCTCACCGATGGCAGCGGCAACCCGATCGGCCAGGTCACCGCCGACGGCGCCGGTAACTGGTCGTTCACACCCGGCATTCCGTTGCCGGATGGCACCGTGGTCAACGCGGTGGCGCGCAACCCCGGTGGGACCGATAGTGCGCCGGCGGTCATTACCGTGGACGGCGTGGCGCCGGCCGCTCCGGTGGTCGAGCCGAGCAATGGCACGGAAATCAGCGGTACCGCCGAAGCCGGCGCCACTGTCATCCTCACCGACGGCGGCGGCAACCCGATAGGTCAGACTACCGCCGACGGCAGCGGCAACTGGTCGTTCACGCCCGGCACGCCGCTGGCAAACGGCACGGTCATCAACGCCGTGGCCCAGGACCCGGCCGGCAATACTAGCGGGCCGGCCAGCGTCACCGTTGACGCCATCGCCCCGGCCGCACCGATCGTCAACCCGAGCAACGGGGTGGTGATCAGTGGTACCGCCGAAGCCGGGACCAAGGTGATCCTCACCGACGGCAGCGGCAACCCGATCGGCCAGACGACAGCCGACGGCAGTGGCAACTGGGCCTTCACGCCTTCGCCTGCGCTGGGCAACGGCACGGTGATCAACGCCGTGGCTCAGGACCCGTCCGGCAACACCAGCGGGCCGACCAGCGCCACCGTTGACGCCGTCGCGCCGGCCGCACCGGTCATCAACCCGAGCAACGGGGTGGTGATCAGTGGTACCGCTGAGGCCGGGGCCAAGGTGATCCTCACTGACGGCAGCGGCAACCCGATCGGCCAGACCACTGCCGACGGCAGCGGCAACTGGTCGTTCACGCCCGGTACGCCGCTGGTCAACGGCACGGTCATCAATGCCGTGGCCCAGGACGCCGCTGGCAACACCAGCACCCCACAAGTCAGCACCACGGTGGATGCGGTAGCCCCTGGCCAGCCGACGATCGAGCCGAGCAACGGTACCGAGATCAGTGGTACCGCTGAAGCCGGCGCCAGGGTGATCCTCACCGACGGCAGCGGCAACCCGATCGGCCAGACCGTCGCCGACGGCAGCGGCAACTGGTCGTTCACGCCCGGCACGCCGCTTGCCAACGGCACGGTGATCAACGCCGTGGCCCAGGACCCGGCCGGCAATACCAGCGGGCCGGCCAGCGTCACCGTTGACGCCATCGCCCCGGCCGCACCGATTATCAGCCCGAGCAACGGGGTGGTGATCAGTGGTACCGCCGAAGCCGGGACCAAGGTGATCCTCACCGACGGCAGCGGCAACCCGATCGGCGAGACGACCGCCGACGGCAGTGGCAACTGGACCTTCACGCCTGCGCCTGCGCTGGCCAACGGCACGGTGATCAACGCCGTGGCCCAGGACCCGGCCGGCAATACCAGCCTGCCAGCCAGCACCACGGTGGATTCAGTCGCACCTGGCCAGCCGACGATCGACCCGAGCAACGGGACCGTGATCACGGGTAGCGCTGAAGCCGGGGCGAAGGTGATCCTCACCGACGGCAACGGCAACCCGATCGGCGAGACAACCGCTGACGGCACTGGCAACTGGGCCTTCACGCCTGGTGCGCCGCTGGCCAACGGCACGGTGATCAACGCCGTGGCCCAGGACGCCGCCGGCAACACCAGCACCCCACAGGTCAGCACCACGGTGGATGCGGTAGCCCCCGGCCAGCCGACGATCGAGCCGAGCAACGGCACCGAGATCAGTGGTACCGCCGAAGCCGGGGCCAAGGTGATCCTCACCGACGGCAACGGCAACCCGATCGGTGAGACGACCGCCGACGGCAGTGGCAACTGGTCGTTCACGCCCGGCACGCCGCTGGCCAACGGCACGGTGATCAACGCCGTGGCCCAGGACCCGGCCGGCAATACCAGCGGGCCGAGCAGCGTCACCGTTGACGCCATCGCCCCGGCCGCGCCGACTATCGAGCCGAGCAATGGTGTGGTCCTCACGGGTACTGCTGAGCCCGGCGCCACCGTCATCCTCACCGATGGTGGCGGCAACCCGATCGGCGAGACGACCGCCGACGGCAGTGGCGACTGGAGCTTCACCCCAACCACGCCGCTGGCCAATGGCACGGTGGTCAACGCGGTGGCCGAGGACGCCGCCGGCAACAGCAGTGGCCCGGCCAGTACCACGGTCGACTCAGTGGCGCCGTCGGCACCGCTGTTGAGCATCAGTGCCGACGGTGCGCTGCTGACCGGTACCGCCGAGCCGAACAGCCAGGTACGCCTCGTGATCGACGGCGATACCGCCAACCCGATCACGGTGAATGTCGACGGCGCCGGTAACTTCAGCCTGCCGTTGGCGCCACCGCTGATCACCGGCGAGCTGATCAGCGGGGTTACCGCCGACGCTGCCGGCAACCTCAGCGGCCCGGCGACGATCAACGCGCCGGACCTGGCGCCGCCGACCATCAGTGTGCCGGAAGCCGCCGACACCTGGATCAACGCTGCGGAGATCAGCGACGGCATCCAGGTCGACGTGACGATCCGCCCGACCATGCAGGTCGGCCAGGTGATCACCGTCGCCTTCGCCGGGCAAAACGGCTACGAGACGCAGGCAACGCACACCATCACCGCCAGCGATATCCTGGCCGGCAGCGTCACCGTGACCATTCCCCCTGGCGGTGGCATGGGGCCGTTCCCGGAGGGTGCCTCTACCGTCACCGCAGACATCAATGGCGGCACTGCTTCGACCCCGGTGCCGTTCACCGTCGACACCATCCCGCCTGCGACCCCGGTGCTGTCGCTGGTGGGCAGCATCCTGACCATCTCCACCGATCCGGGAACCGAACTGACGGTTGAAGTGGACATCGGCGGCGTCACCGCCACCGCCACGGTGACAGCCGACAACAGCGGGCTGGCTTCGCTGAACCTGCTCACCGACCTGGACATCGACCTTACCCTGGACCAGTTGCTCAACGCCCAGGTTTCGGTAACCGGCGAGGATCCGGCCGGCAACACGAGCAATGTGGCAACCATCGGCGTTGGCGGCAGCATCGAGCAGCCAGTGACCATCGGCAACTTCGGCGTCGATGTCAGCCTCAACCCGCTGAACCCGCGGTTCGGTTTCAGCGGCACCACCGAGCCGGACTCCAGCGTGGTGATCCGTGTCATCACCCCTGCGCTGAACGTCGAACTGCTGCCGATCCAGGCGGACAGCTCGGGCAACTTCTCGCTGAACCTGCTGAGCCCGACCGTCCTCACCCAGCTGGGGCTGAACATCACCGATATCCTCAACCTCGGTTCGCAGATCTCGTTCAACATCGTCGCCACCGACACCAACGGCAACGACAGCTCGGCCTACGGCATCACCCTGGCGCCCAACGGGCTTTCGCTGAATATCGGCCAGATCGACGTCAACGGCACCTCGGGGGACGATGTCATGTCCGGGGCGAGCGGCAGTTCGGAGCACATCAATGGAGGTGATGGCAACGATCTGATCTTCAACGTGGGGACCGGCGATCAGGTAGTGGCCGGCGACGGCAACGACGCCATCCAGATCACTGCGACCAACTTCACCAGCATCGACGGCGGCGCGGGCTTCGACACCCTGATCCTGGCCGACGGCATCGACCTTGACTACAACGCGGTCGGCGTCGGCACGCTCTCCAACATCGAGCGTATCGACCTCGGCAGGGGCGACTCGGGGAGCGTACTGACCCTGACCGCGGCGGAGGTCGACGCCATCACCGATGCCAACAACGTGCTGCAGATTACCGGCGAGAGCAACGACACCCTCAACGTGGTGGGTGCCGTGAACACCGGGACCACCCAGCAGGTCAACGGCATTACCTACGATGTCTACAACTTTGGCAGCAGTACCCTGCTGATCGAGGACAACACGGTACAGGTCGTGGTCTGATGCGCGGCCTGTCCGTGCTCAAGGGACGGCGCCGTGGCGCGGGAGCCCTCTGGCTCCTGTGCCTGGGGCTGCCGTTGTCCGCCCCGGCCATCCCGCTTGACCAGGCGGTGCGGGCGGGGTTGGCGATCCACCCGCAGGTGCGTTCGGCGATGGCCGAAGCGGATCGTGCGGGCACCGAGGTGGAGATCGCCAAGGGTGGCTATTACCCCTCTGTCACCATGTCCGGAGGGCCGCAGGAGTTCGACGTTGGCGAGGTCGTCTACGACGTCACCGTCTCGCAGATGCTGTATGACTGGGGAAGGGTGACGAGCAAGGTCGACAGCGCCAGTGCCACCCGGCGCAAGCTGTCCGAGGCGGTGCTGGTGGCGCGCGACGATGCTGCGCTGGATATCGTCGAGACCTATCTCGATGTGCTTGCCTCGGAGCGCCGGGTGGAGACGGTGCGCCAGCACATCCAGCGCCTCGACGGCATCCGCGAGATGACCCAGGCGCGCGGCAGCGACGGTTACGCCGACCGCAGCGAACTGGACCGCGCCAACCTCGAACTGGCGCGTGCCCAGGAACAGCTGTCGCTGGAGAAGGGCAACCTGCAGGACGCGCGCAACCAGTACGCGATCCTGGTTGGCCAGGACCCCTCCGAGCTGGTGGAGCCCGAGCCGATGTCGCTGCAGCGCTACCTGGCTGCCAGCGACATGACGCGGGTGATCCGCGAGTCACCGTTGCAGCGCAAGGCGTTGGAGGACGCCAATGTCGCCGAGGCGCAAGTCCGCGAGGCCAAGGCTTCATTGCTGCCGCAGTTGAACCTGGAGGCCTCCGCGTTGCGCCGGGAGATCGGCGGTCGCCCGGAAAGCGACTCGGTGATGTCGCTGCGCTTTCGCATGGATACCTTCCAGGGGCTTTCCAACTTCCGCCGGCCGACCGCTGCGCAACAGCGTCTGGAGTCGGCGCAATGGACGGCCGATGCGATGCAGCGTGACATCCGCCGGCAGTTGCAGACGCTCTTCGATAATGGCGACACCCTGCGCTGGCGGGAACAGTCGCTGAGCCAGCAGGTGACAGAGTCGGAGCAGGTGGGCGAGTTGTACCGCGAGCAGTTCGAGGTCGGCCGGCGCGACGTGATCGACTTGCTCAACGTGCAGCGCGAACGCTTCGAGGCCGAGCGGCAATTGATCAATCTGCACATCGAGCGCAAGCGCATCGAGTACCGGGCGGCCGCGCAGGTCGGGCTGTTGGGGGCATTACTGGAGAATCGGTTGAATCATGGAAGTTGAACAATCCCCGGATAATGTCGTGACCCTGAACCACGACGACCCGCTGCGCCAGGGCCTGCTGCTGCTGTGCCGGCAACTGGGCCGGCCGCTGGGCGACGCCGAGCTGGTCGACGGCCTGGCACTGGAGCACGGACGCCTGCCGCTGCGCCTGGTCGCCCGCGCCCTGCGCCGCGCCGACATCACTGCCAGGGTTGCGGAGCTGCCGTTGCGGCAGATGGACGCCTACCTGCTGCCGGCCCTGCTGTTGCTCGACGATGGCCGCAGCCTGGTGCTGGTTGGCATCGAGGGTGATCAGTACGAGGTGCTGGTGCCGCAGAGCGACGGCGGCCGTGAGTGCATGGCGCTGCCCGTTCTGGAGGCGCTTTACAGCGGCACGGCGGTGTTCGCCAAGTGCCGCTACCACCCCGACGGGCGGGTGGGCGACTACGCCAGCGGCCTGCCGGAGCACTGGTTCTTCGGGCCGCTCAAGCGGCTCTGGCGCTCCTATGCGGAAGTCACGGCGGCGGCCCTGGTGGCCAACGTCCTGGCCGTCGCCTCGGCGCTGTTCGCCATGCAGGTGTACGACCGCGTGGTACCCAACGCGGCCTTCGATACCCTCTGGATACTCGCCAGCGGCGTGGCCCTGGCGATCATCGTCGACGGGGTATTGCGGATCCTTCGCGGGCACCTGCTGAACGTTCTCGGCAAGCGCCTGGACCTGCAGTTGTCGAGCCTGCTGTTCGCGCGTGTGCTGAGCACACGGATCGCCGCCAAACCGGCGTCGATGGGCGCGTTCAGTACCCAGGTGCGTGAGTTCGAGTCGGTCCGCGAGTTCTTCACTTCGTCCAGCGCCGCACTGATCAGCGACCTGCCGTTCGTGGTGATCTTCCTGTTGATCATTGCCGTGATCGGTGGCCATGTGGTGTGGGTGCCGCTGGTGGCCTGCGTGTTGATGCTGCTGCCGGGGCTGCTGACCCAGCGCCTGCTGGGGCACCTGTCGCGGCAGAACCTGCGCGAGGGGGCGATGAAGAACAGCGTGCTGCTGGAAGCCTTCGAACACCTGGAGACGGTCAAGGCTGCGCGTGCCGAAGGCCGCTGCCGCCAGCAGTGGGAGACGCTCACCGGGGAACTGGCCGGTACCGCAATGAAGACCCACGCCCTGGCCTCGACCCTCAGCTATTCGGCGAGCATTGTCCAGCAGTTGTGCTATGTCGGGGTGGTGGTGTTCGGCGTCTACCGGATAAGCGACGGCGCGATGACCGTCGGTGCCCTGGTAGCCTGTTCGATCCTGGCCTCGCGGGCCATCGCACCGCTGTCCCAGGCTGCCGCCATTCTTGGCCGCTGGCAGCACACCAAGGTGGCGCTGGAGGGCCTCGACCAGCTGATGTCCGCCGAGCAGGAGCGGCCCGCCGGCAAGCGCTTCGTGCACCGCGACCGGCTCCACGGGCATTACCGCCTGGAGGCGCTGCGCCTGGCCCACGGCGACAGCCCACCGGTGGTCGACGTGCAGGCGCTGAACATCCAGGCCGGCGAGCGGGTGGCGCTGCTTGGCGGCAACGGCGCCGGCAAGTCGACCCTGCTGCGGCTGCTCAGCGGCCTGCTCGACGCGCAATCCGGCCGGCTGTTGCTGGACGATATCGCCCTGAGCCAGCTCGACCCGGCCGACCGCCAGCGCGGCATCGGCTACTTGCCGCAGGACGTGGCGCTGTTCCACGGCAGCCTGCGCGAAAACCTCAACCTGGCCAACGCCGCGCTGGGCGACGAGGAATTGCTGGAAGCCCTCGATGGCGTGGGGCTGGGTACTTTTGTGCGCGCCCACCCGTTGGGGTTGGACATGCCGATCCAGGGCAACGCCAGTCTCTCCGGTGGCCAGCGCCAGGCGGTGGGGTTGGCCCGGGTGCTGTTGCAGGACCCACCGATCCTGCTGCTCGACGAACCGACCGCGGCATTCGACCAGAACAGCGAGAAACAGGTCATCGACTATCTGCAGAAATGGCTGGGCCGCCGTACCCTGATCATCACCACCCACAAGAAAAGCGTCTTGGCGCTGGTGGACCGTGCGGTGGTGCTGCGCAACGGCCAGGTGATCATGGACGGCCCGCTGAACCAGGTGGTGCTGGGCAATCAGGTGCAGGCGCCACAGGTCGCCGAAGGAGCCGGCCATGGCAGCTGAAAAGAGTTCTGTAGTGCTGCGCCGGCAACTGGCCGATCCCTTGCTGGCGACCACTCACCCGGTCTATCGCCCGCTGCTCTGGACCCTGCTCGGCAGCGTCTTGCTGTTCGTCGCCTGGGCCGCCTGGGCAGAGCTCGATGAAGTGACGCGCGGCGATGGGCGGGTGGTGCCGTTCAGCCGTATCCAGAAGATCCAGAGCCTGGAAGGGGGCATTCTCGACCGTCTGCTGGTGCAGGAGGGCGACCTGGTGGAGGTCGGCCAGCCGCTGCTGCGCCTGGACGAGACGCGCTTTCTCACCAATTTCCAGGAGTCGGCCAACCAGGCCGGGGTGCTGCGCGCGGCCATCGCCCGGCTGGACGCTGAAGTGCTGGGCAAGGCGGCCATCGAGTTTCCATCGGACATCGACCCGCAAGGGCCGCTGGCGCGTTCCGAGCGCGAGCTGTTCAAGTCGCGGCGGGACAAGCTGCTCGAAGGCAGCCAGGCAATCCAGAGGCAGATCAGCCTGGCCCAGAGTCAGCTCGACCTGGTCCGCCCGCTGGTGGCCAAGCGTGCGGTGAGCCAGATGGAGGCGCTGCGGCTGAGCCAGGACATCGCTACCCTCAACGGCAAGCTGACCGAGCTGAAGAGCAGCTACTTCCAGGATGCCTATACCGAACGCTCACAGCGCAAGGCCGACCTCAGTGCCCTGGAGCCGATCGTCCAGCAGCGCCAGGACCAGCTGCGCCGCACCGGGATCGTTTCGCCGGTGCGTGGGCGGGTCAACACTGTGCTGATCAACACCCGTGGCGGGGTGATCCAGCCTGGCGAGGCGATCATGGAAGTGATCCCGGTGGAGGACCGCCTGCTGGTCGAGGCCAGGATCAAGCCGCGCGACGTGGCCTTCCTGGTGCCGGGCATGCCGGCCAAGGTGAAGATCACCGCCTACGACTTCAGTATCTATGGCGACCTCAAGGGCACTCTGGAGCAGATCAGCGCCGACACCATCGAGGAGGACACGCCCCATGGCAAGGAGTCGTACTACCAGGTGCTGATCCGCACTGACGGCAGCCAGCTCAAACGCGGCGAGGAGGTGCTGCCGATCATCCCCGGCATGGTTGCCGAGGTGGATATTCTCAGCGGCAAGCGCAGCGTGCTCAATTACTTGCTGCGCCCGCTGATCAAGGCCCGTCTGTACTGAACTGGGATGTCAGGCCATCAGTACGGATGCCAGCAGCTTGATTGCCGATGTGCGGTGATGGCCGGCACTGTAGGCCAGCACTATGTCGCGGCAGTACCTGGGTTCTTCGCTCAGAATCCGGGCGTTTGGCGATTGCTCCAGCAATGACGGCCATTGCGGTACCAAGGAAACACCTTGCCCCAGCGACACCAACAGGCTGATGGCCTCGAGCGCATCCAGGTCGCAAGCCACGCTGGGCGCGAGGCCCAGATCGTCCAGATAACGCTGGGTTATCAGGCCGCCCCAGGAGTCCACGGCATATCGGATATAGGGCCCGGTGGCGAGCATTGCCTGCGCTTCAGCCCGGGAGGCCGCGGCAGGTGCCAACAAGCACAGCGGTTCGCTGCGCAACGTGAGCGTTCTCAACGATTTTGCTGTCTTGAAGGGTGGCGCCACCAGAATTGCCGCAT
>Ga0209370_1000352_pt1 | contig 70520 bp, 71 predicted proteins | sample AgamicAtPrz_FD_187164 | JGI IMG/M metagenome (GOLD analysis project Ga0209370, IMG submission 187164) | Agave microbial communities from Guanajuato, Mexico - At.P.rz (SPAdes) (version 2) | ecosystem: Host-associated > Plants > Phyllosphere > Phylloplane/Leaf | place: Guanajuato, Mexico...
GGTGCCGGCGCTGCAGCAGGCGATCGACCTGGTCTTCGACGCGCGCGTGGGCGACATCTCCGGCCGCGGCAAGCTGGCCGCGGACATGCGCGAGATCTGGATGATGCAGCCGCGCTTCGAGCGCCGCACCGGCAGCGGCCCGCACCGCCTGATCGAGCAGCCGCGCTACCGCGCGGGCTTCGACTTCCTGGCGCTGCGCGCCGAGGCGGGCGAGATCGATCCGGCGCTGGCCGACTGGTGGGAGGACTTCGCGCTGGGCAGCGAGGACGACCGCCGCGCGCTGCTCGACCAGGCGCGCGAGACGCAGCGCCAGGGTGGCCCCCGCAGCAAGCCCAAGGCGGGCGGCGGGCGCGTGCACTCGCTGCCGCGCGGCGCGGTCAGCGGAGAATCGGCGGCGGCGCTGCCGCTGGCTCCGGACCACGCGGAGGTCGACGGCGGCGAAGGCGGGGAGGGCGGGGAGGGCGGCGCGCCCAATCCGGCCAGGAAGCGCCGGCGCCGCCGCAAGCCGAAGGGCGCGGGCGGCGGCGAGTCTTCGGGCGCTCCCGCGGGCGCCGCTTCCGGCGACGAATGATCACGGCCTACGTCGGCCTGGGCGCCAACCTGGGCGACCTGCGGCGCACGCTGGAAGCGGCGCTGGCCGATCTGGCCGATGTTCAGGGGCTCACGCTCGATGCCGTGTCGAGCGCCTGGCGCAGCGCGCCGGTGGACTGCGAAGGCCCCGACTATCTCAATGCGGTCGCGCGCGTGCGCACCGATCTGGCGGCGCTGGCCTTGCTCGACGCGCTCCAGGCCATCGAGCGGCGCCACGGGCGCGAGCGGCCCTACGTCAACGCGCCGCGCACGCTCGACCTCGACCTGCTGCTCCATGGCGACGAGCTCCTCGCGCTCGAACGCCTGACCGTGCCCCATCCGAGGCTGCATCAACGCGCCTTCGTCCTGAAGCCCTTGCTCGAGCTGGATCCGGCGCTGCACGCGCCGGGTCTGGGGGCGCTGGGGGCGCATCTGCCCGCCGTCGCCGCACAGGCGATCGAGCGCGAGGTCGAGCCGTTGCGCGGGCCCCATGGCTCGTTCGGGCCCTAGGCCGCTACACTTGCGGGTTTTCCGTGACGCGGAAATGAACCATTTGTGACGATCCGGCGTGGATCGCACGGCGCGGAGCCCCCCCATGTTTTTCGGCAAGCTGCTGCCCCGAGAGGGCAATTTTTTTGAACTGTTCAATGAGCACGGCACGCAGATCGTCGAAGGCGCGCGCGCCTTCATGCTCATGATCCAGAACTACAACGACCTGACGCTGCGCGAGAAATACGCCGCCGAGGTCGACAAGGCCGAGCACCACGCCGACCGCATCACCGCCGAGGTGAACCGGCTGCTGCACCGGACCTTCATCACGCCGATCGACCGCGAGCAGATCCACGGCCTGATCAACGCGATGGACGACATCCTGGACCTGCTGCAGGACTCCAGCGAAACCATGCAGCTCTACGACGTGCGCTCCATCCCCGACGAGGTGCTGCGCCTGGGCGAGCTCTCGGCCAAGTGCTGCGAGCGCGTCAAGCATGCCGTCACGCTGCTGCCCAAGCTCAGCGAGCCGCACACCGCCGAAGCCGCCATCAAGGCCTGCGAGGAGATCGACAAGCTCGAGTCCGATGCCGACCGCGTGATGCGCGCCGCGATGTCCAAGCTGTTCCGCGAGCAGGAGGACGTGCGTGAGCTGATCAAGCTCAAGGCCATCTACGAGCAGCTGGAGTCGATCTCCGACCGCTGCGAGGACGTGGCCAACCTGATCGAGGGCATCGTCCTCGAGAACTCCTGATCCGATAGCGGAGCGTCTGCTATGGGAACGATGCAGGTGGCCTTCTGGGTCGTGGCCATGCTGGTGGTGCTGGCCATCGCCTTCGACTTCATGAACGGCTTCCACGATGCGGCCAACTCGATCGCGACGGTCGTGTCGACCGGCGTGCTCAAGCCGCAGCAGGCCGTGCTGTTCGCGGCCTTCTTCAACGTGATCGCGGTGCTGTTCTTCGAGCTGAAGGTGGCGGCGACGATCGGCAAGGGCTCGATCGACGCGGGCATCGTCGATCACCATGTGATCTTCGGCGCCTTGATCGGCGCGATCGCGTGGAACGTGATCACCTGGTTCTACGGCATCCCGTCGAGCTCGTCGCACGCGCTGATCGGTGGCCTGGTGGGCGCGGCGATCGCGAAGGCGGGCACCAAGGGCCTGATCATGAGCGGCATCGGCAAGACCGTGCTGTTCATCTTCGTGTCGCCGCTGCTGGGCTTCCTGCTCGGCTCCTTGCTGATGGTGGCGGTGGCGTGGCTGTTCCGGCGCAGCTCGCCGCTACGCGTGGACAACTGGTTCAGACGGCTGCAGCTGGTTTCGGCCGGCCTGTACAGCCTGGGCCACGGCGGCAACGACGCGCAAAAGACGATCGGCCTGATCTGGATGCTGCTGATCGCGTCGGGCTACGCGGGTGCTGGCGAGCACTCGCCGCCGACCTGGGTGATCGTCGTCTGCTACCTGGCCATCGGCCTGGGGACCATGTTCGGCGGCTGGCGCATCGTCCGCACGATGGGGCAGAAGATCACCAAGCTCAAGCCGGTGGGCGGCTTCTGCGCGGAAACCGGCGGCGCGATCACGCTCTTCCTGGCCACCGCGTTGGGCATCCCGGTGTCGACGACGCACACCATCACCGGCGCCATCGTCGGCGTGGGCTCGACGCAGCGCGCGTCGTCGGTGCGCTGGGGCGTGGCCGGCAACATCGTCTGGGCCTGGATCTTCACGATCCCGGCGTCGGCCTTCATCGGCGGGCTGTTCTACTGGATCAGCTTCACGCTGTTCTGAGCGGGCTGGGGCGGGCTGAGCTCGCGGGCGGCTACTGGCTGATCTCGCGGGCGGCTTCGACCTGGGATTCGAAATAGCGCTGCGCCGAGAACGCGATCGTCGCCATCAGGCAGGCGCCGCCCACCATCAGGCAGGCGATGACGCCCAGGATCGGCAACCAGCCGGTCTTGCGCACCGGCTGGCCCGGATTGAAGCGCTCGGCCCAGCGCTCATCCGGCATCAGGCCGTAGACGATGCCGGCCAGCATGCTCTGCGCCAGCATCAGCCCCAGCAGCGGAATCAGGAACCAGGCCACGACGTCGTCCTGGCCCAGGGTGTCCATCCGGTGGACGCCATACAGCCCCAGCAGCGTCGGCAGCGGGTGCAGCCAGCCCAGCCGGTCGCCGAAGCCGTGGAGATAGAAGCGGTGCGCCCCGAGGCTGCCGAGCGCGAAGCTCAGCCAGGTGGCCACGGTCTTGGACTTGGCGTCCGCACCGCCGCCGTCGGTCGGGGCGAGGGCGCTCATGCGGCGGGCGTCGGATCCGGGGTGGCCGGCGCGGTCGCCGCAGCCGCGGCGCCGGTGGGCGAGCTGGTGTCGCCCTGGCCCAGTTGGCGCTGCATCAGCACCACGTCCAGCCACTTGCCGAACTTCCATCCGGCGGCCTTCATGACGCCGACGTCCTCGAAGCCGTGGCTGCGGTGGACGCCGATGGAGCCCAGGTTCTGCGAATCGCCGATGACGGCGATCATCTGCCGCGCGCCGGCGGCTTCGCAGCGCGCGATCAGCTCCGCCAGCAGCAGCCGGCCGACGCCTTGTCCCTGCGCCTGTGGCGCGAGGTAGATCGAGTCCTCGACGAAATAGCGATAGGCCAGCCGCGGGCGGAAATAGTTGGCATACGCGTAGCCGAGCACCTGTCCGTCACGCTCCGCGACCAGGTAGGGCAGGCTGCGGCTGAGCACCTCGGTCCGGCGGCGGGCCATCTCGGCGCGATCGGGGACGTCGGTCTCGAAAGTGCCGGTGCCGTGCAGCACCGCGTGTTCGTAGATCTGCTGGATCGCGGCGATGTCGCCTTCCAGGCTGGGGCGGATCAGGAGCGGGGAGGAACTGCTGGTGGTTGTCGTCATTGGGGGAGGAGGACAAAGCGTCAAGAGCGAGTTTATAATGCCGGGTTTTGGCGCTGGCCCCTGGGTGTGGCTGTCACGCTTCGAAGCTTCCTGATCCGGGGCTGAGGGGGCGAAGGACGGACCGGGGGCGTATCTACGGTGCCAGCTGCCGACCTGTCCCGGGGACTCGATGCGCGACACACGCGCTCCCCGCACGGAACGGTCGGTTCATTGTCTGCTTGCCCCTGTGTGTCTCCCTGGTGCGGTGGAACGCTCAAAACCTGAAGGATAGATCATGGTCGTGATTCGACTCTCCCGCGGTGGCTCCAAGAAGCGTCCGTTCTACAACATCGTCGTGACCGACAGCCGCAACCGCCGCGACGGCCGCTTCATCGAGCGCGTCGGCTTCTACAACCCGGTCGCCTCCGGCAATGCCGAAGGCCTGCGCGTCTCGCAAGACCGCGTGTCGTACTGGGTCGGCGTGGGCGCCCAGCTGTCGCCGGCCGTCGCCCGCCTGGTCGACGTGTCCAAGAAGGCTGCCGCTCCGGCCGCCGCCGCTGCCTGATCCTCGGATCGCAGTGATGAAGCAGGCGCCTGACGACGTGATCGAGTCCTCCCCGGCCTTTCCGGAAGACGCCATCGAAGTCGGGCGCGTGCTGGACGCCTGGGGCATCAAGGGCTGGCTGAAGATCCTCAGCCACTCCGCCGATGCCCAGGCGCTCTTCGCCTCTCGCCGCTGGTTCCTGAAGCCCAGCGAGAAGGCCCTGCCGGGCAAGCCGCATGTCGTGCCGCCCGTGCTCAAGATCCTGGCTGTCCGCGACCATGCGGACGGCATCGTCGCCCAGGTGGAAGGCGTGGCCGACCGCAACGGCGCCGAGGCGCTCAAGGGCGCCCGCATCTTCGTCTCGCGCAGCGTGTTCCCCGAGACGGACGACGGCGAGTTCTACTGGGTCGACCTGATCGGCATGTCGGTCGTCAACAAGGACGGCACGACGCTGGGCGAGGTGATCGACCTGATCGACACCGGCCCCCACTGCGTGCTGCGCATCCTCCCCGCCGGCAAGACCGCACCGGTCAAGCCCGATGAAGAGATCCTGATCCCGTTCGTGAACGCCTATGTCGGCGACGTCGACAAGGCCGCGCGGGTCATCCCGGTCGACTGGGATCTCGACTACTGAAGCCGCGGGCCTGACTGCCCATGCGCTTCGACGTTCTCACCCTGTTCCCTGAACTCTTCGACCCCTTCCTGCGGGTCGGCGTGACGCGTCGCGCCTATGAGAGCCGGCAGGTCGACGTGCGTCTGTGGCAGATGCGCGACTACGCCGAGGACAACTATCGCCGCGTCGACGACCGCCCCTTCGGGGGGGGACCCGGCATGGTGATGCTGGCCGCGCCGCTGGAGCGCGCGCTGGCTGCCGTGAAGGCCGATCGCGCGACCACCCATCCGGGCGCGCCCGCCGTGATCCATTTCAGCCCGACCGGCCGCCGGCTCGACCAGGCGCTGGCGCGCGAGTTGGCCGTGGGCGAGGGCGCCATCCTGCTGTGCGGCCGCTACGAAGGCATCGACCAGCGTGTGCTGGACCGCCACGTGACGATGGAGATCAGCCTGGGCGACTTCGTGCTGTCAGGCGGTGAACTGCCGGCGATCGCGATGCTGGACGCCATCGCCCGCTTGCAGGACGGCGTGCTCAACGATGCCGCTTCGCACCAGCAGGACAGCTTCTCCGACGGCCTGCTGGACTGCCCCCACTTCAGCCGTCCCGAGGTCCTGGAAACGCCCGAAGGACCGTTGCCGGTGCCGCCGGTGCTGCTGTCCGGTCACCATGCCGAGATCGCGCGCTGGCGCCGCGAGCAGTCGCTGGCGCTGACCCTGGCGCGTCGCCCGGAGCTGATCGAGGCCGCGCGCCGCGACGGTCGGCTCGACAAGAAGGACGAGAAATTCCTCGCCTCGCTCGCCGGTGGGACGGCTGTCAGGCCGCACAAAGTTTGACGGTCGCCCGTCCACGTCTATAATCGCCGGTTTTGCCGATCCTCTACCGGGCTGATGGGGCAAGGGCAGTACAGGACCAAGGGAAACCAGGGTCCAGGGTGCTGTTGGTTGAATCCCCACGCGGGCGGCGCCGAAGAAGTCTTTCGATGGCGGCCAGTCCTGGAATCATCCTGATTCGCGCCGGCACGATCACCAGGAGATCCTCGTGAATCTGATCCAGACCCTCGAGCAAGAAGAAATTGCTCGCCTGAACAAGACCATCCCCGCGTTCGCCCCCGGCGACACCGTGATCGTCAACGTGAACGTCGTCGAAGGCACCCGCAAGCGCGTGCAGGCCTACGAAGGCGTGGTCATCGCCCGCCGCAACCGCGGTCTGAACTCCAACTTCATCGTCCGCAAGATCTCGAGCGGCGAAGGCGTGGAGCGTACCTTCCAGCTGTACAGCCCCCTGATCGCCTCGATCGAGGTGAAGCGCCGCGGCGACGTCCGTCGCGCCAAGCTGTACTACCTGCGTGAGCGTTCGGGCAAGTCGGCGCGCATCAAGGAAAAGCTGTCCTTCAAGGCAGCCGAATAATCCTTCGGCGCACGCCCCCTCAAAGCCGCTCCAAGGCCCTGCCCGGAGCGGCTTTGTCGTTTCTGGCGTCCAATCGGGGCTTCGCGCCCCGGGCGCCCACGAACAAGTCCGGCTCACCGGACGATCCCGCCGCATGTCGACGCCTTCCCCCAGCCGTCCCGCCATCAAGGATCCCCGCGTCGTTCCCGTCGCCGGCACCGATGCCCACCTGCCGGCCGTTCCGCCGGAGCGCCTGACCCCCGCCTGGCTGCGCCAGCGCTTCCTCCATCCGCCCGACATCGATCCGGAGATTCCCGGCGACGGCGGCATCTTCCCAGGCCGCACCACGACCCAGGCGGCGGTGCTGGTGCCGCTGGTCCAGCGGGCGTCCGGCCTGCAGGTGCTGCTGACGCAGCGCACCGCGCACCTGCGCGACCACGCCGGCCAGGTGAGCTTCCCCGGCGGCCGCGCCGAGCCCGAGGACGGCTCGCCCGAGCGCACCGCGCTGCGCGAGGCGCAGGAGGAGATCGGGCTGGAGGAGCATCACGTCGACCTGATCGGCCAGTTGCCGGTCTACCGCACGGTGACCGCCTACGAGGTGACCCCGGTGGTCGCGCTGGTGCGGCCGGACTTCTCGCTGCGGCTGGACGCGTTCGAGGTGGCCGAGGCCTTCGAGGTGCCGCTGGCCTTCCTGATGGACCCCGCCCACCACCAGCGCCACAGCTTCGAGTACGAGATCCCCGGCACGGACGGACCGCTGATGGGACGACGCCAGTTCCTCTCGATGCCGTGGACGGGGCCAGGTCTTGCGGTCTCGAACGCGGACCCCGACGTCGCCCTGACCGCGGACAGTCCGAAGGAGTTCTTCATCTGGGGCGCGACGGCGGCGATGTTGCGCAATCTCTACCGCTTCCTGCAGGTCTGACGCCCGCTATCATCCCGGGCCATGAACTTCTTCGCGGTCTTGCTGGCGCTGGTGTGCGAGCAGCTCAAGCCTCTGCCGCACGGGAACCCGGTCCACCAGGGCATGATCGCCTGGGTGCGCTGGACCGGGCGCAACTTCGACGCGGGGCGGTCGCATCACGCGGCCGTCGTGTGGACGATCACCGTCGTCGGCCCGGCGCTGCTGGTCGGCGCGATCTACGCGCTGGTGCGCCCCTACAGCCTGCTGCTGTCGCTGGCACTGGACGTGCTGGTGCTCTACCTGACGCTGGGCTTCCGCCAGTTCAGCCACTACTTCACCGACATCCGCGACGCGCTCGAGCGCGGTGACGAGCTCGAGGCCCGTCGCCTGCTGGCCGAGTGGCGCCACCTGGACGCCAGCGAGCTGCCGCGTACCGAGCTGCTGCGGCATGTGCTGGAGCACTCGCTGCTGGCGGCGCACCGGCATGTCTTCGGTGTCTTCTTCTGGTTCGTGCTGTTCTCGACGCTGGGCCTGGGGCCGGCCGGCGCGGTGCTGTACCGGATGGCCGAATTCGCCGGTCGCTACTGGGCCTTCAAGAGCCGCACGCTGGACGCGCCGACCAACGAGCGCCTGATGGCGCTGTCGCGCAAGCTGTTCGGCATGATCGACCACATCCCGGCGCGCCTGACGGCGACCGGCTTCGCCATCGTCGGCAACTTCGAAGAGGCGGTGAACGCCTGGCGTCGCGACGCGGCGCTCTGGGCGCATGACAACGAGGGCATCATCCTGGCCTCCGCGGCCGGCGCCGTCGGCGTGCAGCTGGGCGGCAGCGCCGCGCCGGGCGTGACCCCCGACCGCAGCAAGACCTTCGAGTCCGGCGGCGACATGGACGCCACCCGCGCCGAGGGCTCGACCGGCGGCGTGCCGCCGCAGCTGGGCCACCTGCAGAGTGTCGTCGGCCTGGTCTGGCGCTCGGTGGTGCTGTGGATGATGCTGCTGGCGCTGCTGACGCTGGCGAACCTGGTCGGCTGAACGACGCTCAGGCGTCGCGCACGTCGGCAAGCACCTGCTGGCCGAAGTCGTCGCGTGCCAGGAAACGCAGCACGCGCGTCGCGGTGTCCTCGGCGCTGACGAGCTGGCCCTCGGCCTTGAACGCGGCGAAGCGGTCGCGGTCCGGGAACTTCGACGCATCGCCACCGCGCAGCTGCGCCTGCATGTCGGTGTCGATGATGCCTGGCGCCAGTGACACGACACGCGCCGCCCGCTCGCCCTGCGCGGCCTTGTGTTCCTCGTCCAGCGCCATCGCGCGGCTGAGGTTGTCCATGCCGGCCTTGGCCGCGCAGTACAGGGCGCTGCCGGCCATCGCGCGGCGACCCAACCCGGACGAGATGTTCAGCACCTTGCGCGCGGCCGGCCAGTCGCGCGTGGCGTCGAGAAAGGCGGCGCTCAGCAGCACCGTGGCCTCCAGGCCGACGCGCAGCGCGGCGGACAGCACCTCCAGCGATTCCCCGTCGATCGGTCCCGGCGGCGTGACGACACCGGCGTTGTTGATCAGCGTGGCCGAGCGCCAGTCGCGCGGCTGCGTGCGCAGCCAGTCGGCCAGGTGCCGCGCGATCGCCAGCGGCGCGGACAGGTCCGCCTGCCATTGCTGCAGCGGCAGGCCGCGCTCGTGGGCGAAGCGCTCCAGCGCTTCGCTGCGCCCGCGGGCGATGCCGACCACCAGGTGACCGGCCGCTAGCGACTGGCGCGCCAGCGCCTCGCCCAGGCCGCGGGAGCTGCCGGTGATCACGGTGAGGGCGGTGGGGGCGTTCGGGGCGTTTTGGGAAACGGACATGACGGGACTCCTGGGTCGGACGGCGCAAGGGCGCTCAGAACGCGGGGGGCGAATGCAGCGACAGCGGCGGCGCGTCGAGCACCGCCGGCAAGCGCAGGTCCCGCGCGTGCAGCAGCAGGCGCGGCGCGCGGGCAAGGACCTCGGGCGGCGCGTACAGCGCGTCGCCGAGGATGGGGTGGCCGGCGGCCAGCAGGTGCACGCGCAGCTGGTGCGAGCGCCCGGTGACAGGCTCCAGCTCGACGCGCGTGGTGCCCGCGGCGAGGTCGCGATGCAGCACCCGCACCCGCGTGAGGCTGGGTTTGCCGCGCTCGGCATCGACCATCTGGCGCGGCCGGTTGGGCCAGTCGACGATCAGCGGCAGGTCGATCTGGAACGCATCGCGCGCGACCAGGCCATGCACGACGGCCTCGTAGCGCTTGTCGACGAGCCGGGCCGCGAAGGCCTCGCTGAGCGCGCGCTGCATCGCCTCGCCGCGGGCGAAGACGATCAGCCCGGAGGTCGACTGGTCCAGTCGATGGACGATCAACGCATCGGGCCAGCGCGCCGCGACACGGGCCCAGGCGCAATCCTGCTTGTCCTCGCCGCGACCCGGCACCGACAGCAGGCCCGACGGCTTGTCGACGACAACACGATCGACGTCGGCGTGCAGCACCTGCGGGTCGAGGTGGGCGAAGGGCAAGGGCGAGGGCGACATGAGGGGAATTGGGACGCCGGTTCCGACGCGCGTCAGAACTGGTGGATCCAGCCGGACTGCAGCGCCGATTGGGGATTCGATCCGGCGGCGCTGACCGCGGCGAGCGCTTCCGCCGCCGGCATGCCCAGGCGCTTGAGCACGCAGGCCGCCATCGTGCCAGTGCGGCCCATGCCGGCGGCGCAATGCAGCAGCGCGCGATCGCCCATGCGCAGGCCCTGTGCAACCTGTTCCACGCCTTGCCGGAAGGCGGCGGCATCCGCGGCGAGGCCGAAGTCGCGCATCGGCACATGCAGCCAGCGGAACGGCATCCGGCCCTGCGCGACCGCCTTGTGATACGCCGGCGACAACTCGGCCACCTCCTCCAGCGGATTGAGGCAGACCAGCATGTCGAGCCGGTTCAGCCGCGCCTCGTCGAGGAAGGCGCTCCAGGGCTCGCGGCGGCCCGGCATCGACTGCAGCCAGAGCCGGCCGGGGACGTCATCGGGGAGGGGAAGGGGTCGGAAAGCCATGGGCGCGATTGTCGGGTCTCCCTGCGGGGAGGAGTGTTAATAAACTAACTGTTTATTAAATCGATGAGCGGCGCGATCATGGCGCAACGACAGCAAGCACAAGGAGCTCGCCATGATCAAGATCCAGGGCCTGGACCACCTCGTCCTGCGGGTGCGGGACCTGTCCGCGTCGCTGCACTTCTACGTGGACCTGCTCGGCTGCACGGTCGAGCGCCGCCAGGACGCGATCGGCCTGGTGCAGCTGCGCGCCGGCGCGCAGCTGATCGACCTGGTGCCGCTGGACGGCAAGCTCGGCAGCGCCGGGGGCGCGGGGCCGGGCGCGGAGGGGCGCAACGTCGACCACTTCTGCCTGCGCGTCGAGTCGCTCGACGAGCCCGCGCTGCGCCGCTGGCTGACCGAACGCGGCGTGCGCGTCGATGCCTACGGCTCGCGCTACGGTGCGGAGGGCGAGGGCCCGTCGCTGTACCTGTTCGATCCGGACGACAACGAGCTCGAGCTCAAGGGGCCGCCCTGGCCGGCGGGCCTGCACGAGGCGCTGGACCAGTCGGTCCGTTTCGGCCCGATGTACGGCACCGAGGCGATGCTGCTGTTCAACCACCTGCCGATGGCGCTGGGCGCGCTGGCGCGGCTCGGCGCGCCGCGCGCGGCGCTGCAGCGGCAGATCGACCACTGGGCGCCGCTGTCGCGTCCGGCCGTGGCGGACGACACGCCCGCCCCGACCGTGGAGGAGGCCTTGCTGCGCGTGCTGGACGCGCCCGAGGCGCAGGCCTTCCATGTCGCGATCCGGCTGGCCTACGCGCTGCAGTCGGGGCATGCGAAGGAACTGGACGCGGCGCTGCGGACGACGGTGGGATTGACGTCGCCGCTCGGCGCGCCGGTGCCCTCGGGCCAGGGCAGCGCGCGCCTGCGCGACGTGATCGACGCGGTGCGCGCCGATCCGGCGATGGCCATGCCGGCGATGCCGGGCAGCCTGATCACGACCCGCATGCAGCACGCGGCGGCGCTGCCCGGCTTCGCGGCCTACGTCGAGCGTCCGCGCCTGACGCTGGACGACCTGGCCGAGGCCTCGCTGGCGGTCTACCTGGCGCGGCACCAGTTCGCCGCGTTGCACCTGGTGACCGGCACCCATGCGCTGCGGGTGCTGCTGGCGGCGGCGGCCTCGCGCGGTCTGGTCGTCGACGAAGGCCAGGTCCTGCGCAGCGTCTGGCGGGCCTGGCTGGGCACCTACCTGTCGGACCAGCGGCCGGCGCCGGCCTGGGCGCTGGTGCATGCGGGCAGCGCGTCCGAGGACGACTGGACGCGCGAGCTGCCCGCGCTGCACGAGACCATGAACGATCACCGCATCAAGGTCGCCGACGCCGCCCGCGAGGAGTGGCGCCATCGCGGCTGGCCCGGCTATGCCTTGTGCCTGCGCCGGGAAGGGGCCGCACAATGAGCGCCGTGCTCTCTTCGTCCGCGCCCCCTTCCGCCTCGCCGGCGCCGCTGCGCCATCCGCACCTGCTGCTCTGGGCCGTCTGCGCGCTCGCGCTGATGAGCACCGCCGGCGTCGCGCTGCCGTATCCGATCCTGGCGCCGATCTTCGTCGGCGGACCGGTGGATGACTTCACCCACTTCCTCGGCCTGCGGCCCGAGCTGTTGATGGGCCTGGCGCTGGCCGTGAATCCCGCCGGCATCCTGGTCGGCAGCCTGTTCGTGGGGCCGATGTCCGACCGCTACGGGCGCCGCCGCGTGCTCGGCATCACCATCACCGCGACGCTGGTCGGCTACGGGCTGAGCGCCTTCGCGCTGGCCTCGCGGGACTATCCGCTGTTCGTGCTGTCGCGCTTCGCGACCGGGCTGACCGAGGGCAATGTGGCGGTGGTGCGGGCGCTGCTGGCCGACTGGCATCCGCAGCTGGAGCGCACCCGCAGCTTCGCCTGGCTCAACGCGAGCCTCTACATCGGCTGGCTGGTCGGCCCGCTGCTGGGTGGCCTGACGCTGCCCTGGGGCGAGGCGGTGCCCTTCATCGTCGCCGCGGTCGTGCTGGTGCCCTGCCTGGTGCTGCTGGGCCTGGGGCTGCCGGACGACCGGCCGGCGGCGCGGCCGCAGGGCGGCCTGCTGGCGGCGATGCGGCGCCAGCAGTCGCTGGGACTGGTGGTGCAGGACCCGGTGCTGCGGCATCTCGCGCTGCTGCAGCTGGCCTACACGCTGGGGGTCAATGCGCTGTACGAGTTCGCGCCGCTGTGGATGCTGCAGCAGGCCGGGCTGGGCAGCCGCGGGATCGCGCTGGTCACGGCGGTGCAGTGCGCCGCGATGACCGCGGCCAGCCTCTTCGCGGCCCGCATCGGCTCGGGGCCGACGCCGCTGCATCGCGCGGCGCGCTTCGCGGTGGTGGCGGCGATCGGGCTGCTGGCGCTGAGCCTGGCGCCGTCGTGGCTGGGGCTGGCGCTGATCCCGCTGCTGGGCGTGCCGCTGTCGTTCTACAACGCGCTGATGCCGGCGTGGATGTCGGAGCGCTTCGCCGCGCATGGCCAGGGCCGCGTGATGGGGCTGCTGACGACGGTGTTCTGCCTGTCCAACACGCTGATCGCGCTGATCGGCGGCGCGCTCGGGATGCTCTCGGCGCGCTGGATCATGCTGCTGGGCGGTGCGACCTGCCTGCTGGCGGCGATCGGTTTCATCCGCTTCGCGAGGCGCCATTCATGAGCCAAGGCAACGAGGACCGGCTGCTGTTCGAGCTCAAGAGCCGCGGCCCGCAGCCGGCGGCCGCGCTGGCGGCGGCGCTGGCGATCACGCCGATGGGCGCGCACAAGCTGCTCGCGCGGCTCCAGGAGCAGGGGTTGGTCGATGCGCGCGATGAGCGCCGCGACATGCGGTCGTTCGGTGAGGGGGCGGAGGAAGGCGCGGAGGAGGGCGAGGGCATGGTCAGGACCCTTCGCGGCGTTGAGGGCAGCGGCACCGACGAGCAGGACGCCGCGCCGCGCCCGGGGCGGCCGCGCAAGCTCTGGGCCTTGACGGAGGCCGGGCACGGCCGCTTTCCTGATCGACATGCCGACCTGACGCTGCAACTGATCCAGCAGGCGCGCGCGGTATTTGGCGACGCGGGGCTGGACCAGCTGATCTCCGCCCGCGAGCGCGACAGCGAGCAACGCTATCGCGCCGCGCTCGCGCGCTGCCGCACGACCGGCGACAAGGTCCGGGAGCTCGCCCGGCTGCGTGCGGAGGAGGGCTACATGGCGCGCGCCGAGCGCGCGGGCCGCGACTGGCTGCTGGTGGAGGACCACTGCCCCATCTGCGCCGCGGCGCGGAGCTGCCAGGGCTTCTGCCGCTCGGAACTGGCGCTGTTCCAGCGCTGCCTGGGACCGGCGCTCGCGGTCGAGCGCACCGAGCATCTACTGGCCGGCGCGCGGCGCTGCGCGTACCGGATCAGCCTGGTCAAGGAGGAAGTCGCGGCGGATTGATCCGAGGACTGCCGCGGCTGTCGGCCCTCACCCCCGCCCTCTCCCGCAAGCGGGAGAGGGAGTTCTACCGAGCGCCGCAAAGGCTGTGCCCTGACAGCTCGCCGCTGGACTTGCTCCCTCTCCCGCTTGCGGGAGAGGGCGGGGGTGAGGGCCAGCGGCGACGGCAGTCCTCGAATCGGTGTTCACGACACGATGTACGCCGCCGCTCCGGTGGCCAACAGCCGCCCCTGTTCATCGGTGAACGCCATGCGCGTGTTGGCAACGCGGCTGCCCAGCCGCATGACCTCGGCCTCGCAGCGGAAGACGGCACCGATGGCCGGGCGCAGGTAGTCCACGCGCAGGTCGATCGTGCCGAGCTTGGCGAAGCGCTGCAGCCGCTGTTGCGGCGCCTCGTCGAGGTGGCGCGCGCCGGTGGCGGCCATCACCGCCAGACCGCCCATCGCGTCCAGCGTCGCGCTGATCACGCCGCCGTGCAGCCGGTTGTGGGCGTAGTGGCCCACCAGGTCGGGCCGCATCCGGATGTGGGCCCGGACGATCTCATGCTGCAGCTCGTCGACCTTCAGCCCCAGCACCTGGTTGAAGGTGATCAGCCGCTCGAAGATCTCGCACAGCGCGCTGGTGAACTCGGGCTCGAACGGGCTCTTCACGCGAGTCGCCGCGGCGCCCGGGTCGTCGTGGATCGCGTCGGACGCGGTCCCGGAGGGGCCGGCCTTCGATTCATGCTTCGCATCGGTCATGAGCGCGGACCATAGCGCAAGCCCGCGCGCCGCAGGAGAGCGCTCCCCCTAGCCGCGCCTGACGCCGAGGTGACACGGCGACCCCAGCCCGCATCGGGTCGCTGACGCTTCGGCACAATGCGCGCCATGAGTGACCTGAGCGACTCCACTTCCCCCGCGACGTCCGCCGATGCCGGCACGGCCCGCCCCGACGGCTTCCAGCGCGTGTGCGCCGCCTTGCGCGCGCTGTCCCATGAGCACGAGCCACGCTGGCTCGAGGTCTCGGCCCGCAGCTCGCAGGAAGCGGCCGACGCGCTGGGCGTGGCGCTGGGCCAGATCGCCAAGAGCGTCGTGTTCCGGCGCAAGGCCGACGACGCGGCCGTGCTGGTGATCGCCTCGGGCGACAAGCGCGTCGACGAGCGCAAGCTCGAGGCCCACACCGGCAAGCTCGGTCGCGCCGATGCCGACTACGTGAAGGCGCGCACCGGCTTCTCGATCGGCGGCGTGTCGCCGCTGGGCTTCCAGCCGAGCTACGCCGCCGACGGCGACCACGCGCCGCCGCTGCTCTTCATCGACCAGGAACTGTTCCGCTTCGATGCCATCTGGGCCGCGGCCGGGCATCCGAATGGCGTGTTCCTGATGTCGCCGCCGCAACTCGTGGCGCTGACCGGCGCGCCGGTGATCGAGGTGACGCAATGACCGCCCCGACCGCCCCGACCGCCCCGACCGCCCCGACCACACTGACGGCGGACGTCGACGCCCCGGTCACCGCCGGGAACGCGCGGCGCACGCCGGAAGGGCGGGTCGCCTCGCCCTGCATCAACATCTGCAAGATGCATGAGCCGACCGCGCTGTGCCGCGGCTGCGCGCGCACGATCCCGGAGATCGCCGGCTGGAGCAAGTCCGACGACGCGGACCGGATCCGGCTGCTCAACCTGTTGCCGCAGCGCCGCGCGCTGCTGGCCGCGCACGGCGCGCTCGCGACCGAGCCGCCGCGCGGCTGATTCCGCGGGCCGCCGCGCCCGCGCGCTCCCCGATCCGCGCCCGCGCCGCCAGCGACGGGCCCTCGACCCCCACGACGGCGGCCGGCATCGGCGCCAGCAGGAGACCTGACCGTGCACACGATCGACTTCTACTTCGACCCGATCTCCCCGTATGCCGCGTTGGCCTTCGAGCGCCTGCCCGAGGCGCTGGCCGGGCGCAGCGTGGCGGTGCGCTACCTGCCGATCGTGTTCGGCGCGATGCTCAAGTCGCTCGATCACAAGGGCCCGGCCGAGATCCCCGGCAAGCGCGACTGGACCTACCGCCAGGTGCTGTGGCTGGGCCACCGGCTCGGCGTGCCGCTCGATCTGCCGGCGGCGCATCCGTTCAACCCGCTGCCGCTGCTGCGGCTGCTCTGGGCCACCGCGCCGGCCGGACAGACGCCGGGCCGCCACGCGGTCGAGCAGGTGCTGCGCCACGTCTGGCGCGGCGGCCAGGACGCGGCCGACCCGGCGCGTCTGGCGGCGCTGGCGGCGGAACTCGCGCCCCAGCGCGATCCGGCGTCCGACGAGGTCAAGGCGGCGCTGCGCGAGGCCACCGACGCCGCCATGGCGCGCGGCGTCTTCGGCGTGCCGACGATGGCCGTCGCCGACATGCTGTTCTGGGGCCTGGACGCGATGGACATGGTGACCGCGTACCTCGACGGTGACGCCTGGTTCGACGGCCCCGCCTGGACGGCCGCGGCGACGCTGCCGGTGGGGGTGCGGCGCAGCTGATGCGAGCTAGCAAGCATGGGTAGGGACATACCCTTTGATGCGGCGCACAGGCTTCGAAATTCCGCATCGAGAAATCCCGACTCCGGGTTACGCCGGAGTTTGTCAGCCTGAGGCAAGGATGCCGTCAGAAACGGGTCAGAGCGCGCTCGGATAGTCCCGCCCCAAGGGCCATCGGTCGATGGTTCTGGGAATCGAGGAGACAACCCCATGGCAACTGCAAGCGCAGTGACCACCAATGCGCCGATGACAGCGGAGGAGAAGAAGGTCATCTTCGCCTCGTCGCTGGGTACGGTGTTCGAGTGGTACGACTTCTACCTGTACGGCTCGCTCGCCGCGATCATCGGCAAGCAGTTCTTCACCGGCCTGGATCCCACGGCCCAGTTCATCGCCTCGCTGATGGCCTTTGCCGCCGGCTTCATCGTGCGTCCGTTCGGCGCGCTGGTGTTCGGCCGCCTGGGCGACATGATCGGCCGCAAGTACACCTTCCTGGTGACCATCCTGATCATGGGCCTGTCGACCTTCATCGTCGGCGTGCTGCCCACCTATGAAACCATCGGTCCCGCCGCCGCGGTGATCCTGGTCGGCCTGCGCCTGCTGCAAGGCCTGGCGCTGGGCGGCGAGTACGGCGGTGCCGCGACCTACGTCGCCGAGCACGCCCCGCACGGCAAGCGCGGCGCGTACACCTCGTGGATCCAGACCACGGCGACGCTGGGCCTGTTCCTGTCGCTGATCGTCATCCTGGGCACCCGCACGGCGCTCGGCGAGGCGACCTTCGCGGCCTGGGGCTGGCGCATCCCGTTCATCGTCTCGATCCTGCTGCTGGCCATCAGCGTGTGGATCCGGCTGTCGATGAACGAGTCGCCCGCCTTCCAGAAGATGAAGTCCGAGGGCAAGACCTCCAAGGCGCCGCTGTCCGAGTCCTTCGGCCAGTGGAAGAACCTGAAGATCGTGCTGCTGGCGCTGTTCGGCCTGGTCGCCGGCCAGGGCGTGGTCTGGTACACGGGCCAGTTCTACGCGCTGTTCTTCCTGCAGAGCGTGGTCAAGGTCGACCCGGCCGCGGCCAACATCATGGTGGCCGTCGCGCTGCTGATCGGCACGCCGTTCTTCGTCGTGTTCGGCACGCTGTCGGACCGCATCGGCCGCAAGCCCATCATCATGGCCGGCCTGCTGCTGGCGATCCTGACCTACTTCCCGCTGTTCAAGGCGCTGACCAACGCGGCCAACCCGGACCTGGCCAAGGCCCAGGCCACCGCGCAGATCACGCTGACGACCGACCCGGCGCAGTGCTCCTTCCAGGGCAGCCCGGTGGCGCGCGACGTGGACTTCACCACGCCCTGCGACATCGCCAAGCGCGCGCTGGCGCAGGCCGCGGCGAACTACGAGACCGTGCCCGGCGCCGCCGGCTCCGGCCAGGTGAAGGTGGGCGACAAGGTCATCGAGGCGCCCAGCGCCACGCTGACCGCGGGCGGCCACAAGTTCGACGAGGACAGCACCAAGAAGATCGCCGCGTTCAAGAAGGAACTGGGCGAGGCGATGAAGGCGGCCGGTTATCCGTCCAAGGCCGATCCGGCCAAGATCAACACGCCGCTGGTGGTCGCGATCCTGAGCGTGCTGGTGCTGTACGTGACCATGGTCTACGGCCCGATCGCCGCGATGCTGGTCGAGCTGTTCCCGACCCGGATCCGCTACACCTCGATGAGCCTGCCGTACCACATCGGCAACGGCTGGTTCGGCGGCCTGCTGCCGTCGATCAGCTTCGCGATGGTGGCCCAGAACGGCAACATCTATCACGGCCTCTGGTACCCGATCGGCATCGCCGCGCTCACCCTGGTGGTCGGCCTGCTGTTCGTGCGCGAGACCAAGGACGTGGACATCTACGCCCGCGACTGAACGCGCGGCACGGACGAGGGACGCGGCGCGCGGCGCCCCTCCCCTCGACGACCAGGGCGGCCTTCGGGCCGCCCTTTTTCATGGCGCCGGCCGCCGGTCCGGTCGCCCCTGCGATGGCCTTTGCGATGGCGCGCGTCGGTGCGGCCGAAGCGGCGCTCAGCCTGATGTCAGGCTGGCTTTCCACAATGGCCGCCAACCCGGTCGACCGTCGTGACCGGCAACCTCAAGAAGGAAACTCGCAGCCATGTGGAAACTCGTCCTTGGATTCATCGTCTTCGCCGCGGTGGCCCTGTTCGTGCTGATGAAGAGCGGCGGCAACATCGACCTGACGGGCGAGAAGCACGATGTGACCGGCGGCCACGCCGATCAGGCGGCGAGCGACGCGGCCTCGGCCGCGATCGCGGCGGCGTCCGCCGCGCTGCCCGCGCAGGCGGCCTCGGCGGCCGCGTCGGGCGCTTCGCAGTAAACGTCGGCGGCGTCGGCGACGTCAGCAACGTCCGCGACGTCCACGACGTCCACGAACGGAGGACGGATCAGGCGATCCGTTCCTCGCCGGTGGCGCGCAGCGGCGCGTCGACCGGCAGGCGCATCACCATGCGCGTGCCTTCCTCGGGCTGCGAGATCACCTCGATCTGCCCGCCCAGCACATTCGTCACGATGTTGTGGACGATGTGCATGCCCAGGCCCGAGCCGCCCTTGCCGAGCTTGGTCGTGAAGAACGGATCGAAGATGCGCCGCACGACCGAGGCGTCCATGCCGCGCCCATCGTCGCTGACGCTGAGCTCCACCTGGCCGTCGTCGAGCCGGTGGCAGCTGACGGTCACCTGGCCGCGCTCGCGGCCCTCGAAGGCATGCACCAGCGCATTCATCAGCAGGTTGGTCAGCACCTGCCCGAGCGCGCCGGGATAGCTGTTCATGCGCAGGTCTTCCCGCAGCTCGGTGACGATGCGGAACGGCGTGTGCTTGAAGCTGGGCTCGACCATGACGAGCACGTCCTCGACCACCTGGCTCAGCTCGAAGTCGCGGCGCGTGTCGCTGGTCTGGTCGATGGCGACCTGCTTGAAGTCGCGCACCAGGTCGGCGGCCTTCTGCACGTTGCGGTGCAGGATGTCCTGGCCGCGGCGCGTGTCCTTGACGAGTTCCTCGAGCTGGCTGCGGCGCATCGGCGTGTTGTCGGCCAGCATGCGGTCGAGCTTGTTCCAGCGGTCCTCCAGCGCGGAGACCACGGTCAGCGCGTTGCCCAGCGGCGTGTTCAGCTCGTGCGCGACGCCGGCCACCAGGCGGCCCAGCGAAGCGAGCTTCTCCGACTCCACCAGCTCGCGCTGCGCGGTCTTGAGATTGGCCAGCGCCTGCGTCAGCTCGGCGTTGGCCTCGGTCAGCTGCGCGGTGCGCTGCGCCACCTGGTCCTCGAGCGTGCTGGCATGGCCGCGCAGGTCGTCGAAGGCCTTGAGCAGCGCCAGCCGCATGCGCTCCATCGCCTTGCCGACGCGCGCGATCTCGTCCTCGCCGCCGAGCTCCAGCGGCTTGTCGAGCTGGCCGGAGGCCAGTTCGTCGGCCGCGCCGGACAGGCGATCGATCGGACGCAGCACGCGGCGCTGCATGACGACCAGGATCAGCGCCAGCGACACCGTCAGCGTCAGCAGGCTGCGCCACAGCGCGTTCCACAGGTCGGCGCGCTTGCGCGCCATCAGCGGCTCGGCGCTCATGACGACGGTGAGCTTGGCGATCTCGCGGCCGTCGCGCATCACGGTGCGGGTCTCGCTGAGCGTCATCGCGTCGTCGGGCGAGCCGCGGTGGAACTCGACGAAGGCCTGCTGGGCGGAGTTCTCGGTCACGACGACCGAGACGAAGCGCGGGTCCTCCACCTGGGCCTTGACCATGGGTTCGGCCAGGTCGGGCGAGACCTGCCAGATCGGCTCGGCCAGCGACAGCGCCAGCACCTCCGACACGCGCGACAGGTCGCGCTGCAGATCCTCCATCACGACGCGGCGGCTGAGCTGCTGCTCGTACAGCAGCACGCCGCCGGTCGGCAGGGCCAGGCCCACCAGCAGCGCCAGGATCACGGCGCTGCGCAACGAAGTCTTCATCAGGGCCACGTCCGTCCCTCTGTCCCACCCTTGTGACGGCCGATGATACGCACCGGGGAAGACGGCCTCATGCGGCGAAACGCTCATCCGCGGCCAGCACGGTGACCCGGTTGCGGCCTTGCGCGCGGGACGAGCGCAGCGCCTGGTCGGCGCGGCCGAGGAAGTCGCGCGCCGTCTCGCCGCCGCCCAGCTGCGTGACGCCCAGCGAGAGGCTGAGCCGGCGCTCCGCGTCCGCCTGCAGCTGTCCGACGCCGTGCCGCGGCTGCTCGGCCAGGGTGTAGGCCTCGTGCAGGCCGGCGCCCGGGATCAGCAGCGCGAACCCGTCGTCTTCCAGGCGCGCCGGGCCGAGGCGCTCGCGCAGGGCGGCGAAGTCGTCCACGTCGCCCAGCAGCAGGCAGGGCGCGGTCGGCGTGCCGGCCTCCAGGCAACGCACGCGGTCGGCCAGCGCCACCGCACGGCGGCGGCAGGCGGCACAACTATTCACGCGGGAAGGGACAGGGGAGGGGACGTGAGCGCGCCGTGCGTGGCACCGGCGGCTCGGCGAGGGGCGAGGTGCGGACAGAGACGAACGGCTGGCAATCATCCATTGCCCCTTCGCGAAAGCGGGGCCGGCCTCGATTCCTAGAATCGTCCGCCATGAGCAGTCCCACACCGGCGGTCCCGGTCGCCCGTCCCGATCCCCACGGCGCGCGCGCGCCGCTGCCGGGGCTGATGCTGGCCGTCGGCGGCGCGATCGGCTTCTCCGGCAAGGCCATCATCGTGAAGCTCGCCTACCGCCATGGCGTCGACGCGATCACGCTGCTGATGCTGCGCATGCTGCTGGCGCTGCCGCTGTTCCTCGCGCTGGCCTGGTGGGCCGGCCGCGGCAAGCCCGCGCTGACGGGGCGCGAGAAGCTCGCGGTGCTGGGCCTGGGCTTCAGCGGCTACTACCTGGCCAGCTTCCTGGACTTCGCCGGCCTGGCCTACGTCAGCGCCAGCTTCGAGCGCCTGATCCTCTACCTCAACCCGACCCTCGTGCTGCTGCTGTCGTGGGCGATGTTCGGTCGCCGCGTGACGCTGCGCCAGGCCGGCGCGCTCGCCGTGAGCTACGCCGGCGTGCTGCTGGTGTTCGGGCATGAGCTCCAGGTCGCGGGCGCCAACGTGTGGCTCGGCGGCGCGCTGGTCTTCGGCAGCGCGGTGTCCTATGCGCTCTATCTGGTCTACAGCGGCGAATGGGTCCAGCGCCTCGGTGCGATGCGGCTCACCGGCCTGGCGACCTCGGTGGCCTGCGGCTTCTGCATCGCGCAGTTCCTGTTGACGCGGCCGGTGTCGGGCCTGGCTGAACTGGCGCCGGCGGTGTGGTGGCTGTCGGCGCTGAACGCGCTGGCCTGCACCTTCGCGCCGGTGCTGATGGTGATGATGGCCATCGAGCGCCTGGGGGCGGGTGTCGCCGCGCAGACCGGCATGGTGGGGCCCATGTCCACGATATTGATGGGCGTGCTCATCCTCGACGAGCCGCTCACCGGCTGGGTCGTCGCCGGCACGGTGCTGGTGCTGGGCGGCGTGTGGCTGCTCGCGCGCCAGCGTCGGTGACTCTCTTCCCCTCTCCCCTTGGGGAGAGGAAGTTCTCGGCACAATCGCGCGGGCATCGATACGACGACGGAGATCGACATGGACTTGGGACTTTCGGGCAAGTGGGCCCTGGTATGCGCGGCCTCGAAGGGCCTGGGCGCGGGCTGCGCCGAGGCGCTGGCCGCTGAGGGCGTCAACGTGGTGATCACCGCGCGCGGCGAGGAGGCCCTGCAGGCGCAGGCCGCGCGGCTGCGCGCGATCAACCCGGCCGTGCAGGTCGTGGCCGTCGCGGGCGACATCGCCACCGAGGCCGGCCGCGCCGCCGCGCTGGCCGCCGCGCCGCGCGTCGACATCCTGGTCAACAACGCCGGCGGTCCGCCGCCCGGGGATTTCCGCGACTGGGACCGTGAACAGTGGCTCGCCGCCCTGGACGCCAACATGCTGACGCCAATCGCGCTGATCAAGGCGACGGTCGACCAGATGGCCGATCGCGGCTTCGGCCGCATCGTCAACATCACCTCCGGCGCGGTGAAGGCGCCGATCGACGTGCTGGGGCTGTCCAACGGCGCCCGCTCCGGCCTGACCGGCTTCGTCGCGGGCATCGCGCGCCAGCCGCGCATCGCCGGCCGCAACGTCACCATCAACAACCTGCTGCCGGGCGCCTTCGATACCGAACGCCTGCAGAAGACCCTGGCCGCCGGCGCGCAGAAGTCCGGCCAGCCGATCGACGACGTGCGCGCCAAGCGCATGGGCGCGATCCCGGCCCAGCGCTTCGGCAGCGCCGCGGAGTTCGGCGCGATCTGCGCGCTGATGTGCTCGGCCCACGCCGGCTACCTGACCGGGCAGAACATCCTGCTGGACGGCGGCGCCTATCCGGGCACCTTCTGAAGCGGGAGTGATTCGGCCCCGTCTGGAGCAGGGGCCCGCGTATCGCGTGGTGGACTAGCAAGCCATTGCTAGTCGCCCACCTAGAGAGGTGGGTAGATCGCGCATTTGGCGCATGAAGGGGATGGAACCGATCCGGTCGGCGCCGAAGAATGGCCCGGTCGTCACCACCCCGCCTTTCGGCGTCGGATCGTCCCCATGCCCCGCGACCGGATCGAGATCGTCGAGCGCATTGAATGCGTCGAACGCGTCGAGCGCGTCGAGCGTGTCGAACGCGTCGTGCGTTTGGAGCGCGTCGAGCGCCGCGCGCGCATCGGTGCCGGCGATGCGGGCGGCCGGTCGACGCGCCTGATGGGGCGAGCGGAGTGGGACGTCGTCGACGTCGAAGCGCGGGACGTGAGCGCGGCGCCCCGTGAACCGGCCCGGACGGCGCCGCGCGGTCTGGTCCTCAACGGCGTGTGGGTGCCGCTGGCGCCGTGACGCCGCGAGCGGCTTCCGACTTCAGCGCCGGCCCGAGGACACCACGATCCCCGCCGCGATCAGCGCGAAGGCCGCGCCGTGGAACCAGGCCGGCCACTCGCCCAGCAGCGCCGCCGACATCAGCGCCGCGAACACCGGTGTCAGGTTGCCGAAGAAGGCGGCCAGCGTCGGCCCCGCCTGGGCGACGCCGAGCCCCCAGCAGCGGTAGGCGATCAGCGATGGCCCGACCGCCACGTAGACCAGCGCCGCCGCCATCGGCCAGCCCCAGCGCACCGGCGGCACGCCGATGGCCTGCTCAGCGCCGGCCGAGGCCCAACTGAAGGCCAGCCCGAACAGCATCTGCGCCATCAGCAGCGCGGACCAGTCCCAGTCGGGCCGGCGCTCGCCCTGCATGTGGGCGGGCGGCCGCGCCAGCAGCCAGCTGTAGAAGGCCCAGGTCAGCACGGCCAGCAGCATCAGCAGGTCGCCCCGCACGAACTGCACCTGTGCCAGGCGTTCCAGGTGTCCGCGCGAGATCACCAGCGCGACGCCGCCGAGCGACAGCAGCGCCCCGGCGAGCTGGCGGCGCGTCGGCCAGACGCGATAGAGCAGCGCGCCCACCGCCAGCATCCACACCGGCAGGCTGGCGGCGATCAGCGTCACGTTGAGCGCGGTGGAGCTGTGCAGCGCCTGGTACTGCAGCGCGTTGTAGCAGCCCATGCCCAGCAGCCCGGTCAGCGCGAAGTAGCCCCAGCGGGACCGCAGCGGGGCCAGGTCTTGCAGCAGCGCGCGCGCCGGGCGGGCGATCAGCAGCAGCAGCGCGAAGGCCAGCGTCCAGCGCATCGCGTTGAGCAGCAGCGGCGGCACCAGCGGGCCGACCGAGCGCCCGACCACGGCGTTGCCGGCCCACAGCAGCGGGGGCAGGGTCAGCATCAGGGCCAGGCGTGGGGTCAAGCTCATCGCGGCGATGCGCGTCGGTCGGGAGGCTGGCACGATAGCCGCAATCGACGCGTCGGGCGACGCGCGAGCGACATCCCCCCATGAGGAGAACCCCGATGAGCGACAGAGCCGTGCGCATCTCGCAAGCTGGTGGACCGGAAGTCCTGACGATCGAGCCGGTCCAGGTCGGCGACCCCGGCCCGGGCGAGATCCGCATCCGCCACGCGGCCTGCGGCCTGAACTACATCGACATCTACCACCGCAGCGGCGTCTACCCGCTGCCCCTGCCCAGCGGCCTGGGCATGGAAGGCGCCGGCATCGTCGAGGCGGTGGGCGAGGGCGTCACCCACCTGCGCCCCGGCGACCGCGCCGCGTATGCGAGCCAGCCCATCGGCGCCTACGCGACCGCGCGCGTGATGCCGGCCCGCTGCGTGGTGAAGCTGCCGGACTTCCTGAGCTTCGAGCAGGGCGCCGCGATGATGCTCAAGGGCATGACGGTGCAGTACCTGCTGCGCCGCACGCTGCCGCAGGGCGGCTTGCAGCCGGGCGACCACGTGCTCTTCCACGCGGCGGCGGGCGGCGTCGGGCTGATCGCCTGCCAATGGGCCAAGGCGCTGGGGCTGCGGCTGATCGCCACCGCCAGCAGCGACGCCAAGTGCCGCCTGGCGCTCGACCACGGCGCCGAGTTCGCGATCAACTACGCGACCGAGAACTTCGCCGAGCGGGTCAAGGAGATCACCGGCGGTCGCGGCGTGAAGGTGGTCTACGACTCGGTCGGCGCCTCGACCTGGGAAGGCTCGCTGGCCAGCCTGCGGCCGTTCGGGCTGATGGTGAGCTTCGGCAATGCCTCGGGCGTGGTCCCGCCGGTGGCGCTGGGCGCGCTGTCGGCCAAGGCGCTGTACCTCACGCGGCCCTCGCTGTTCGTACACCTCGATTCGCTCGAGACCACGCAGGAGATCGCCGGCGACCTGTTCGCCGCGGTCGAGCGCGGCGCGGTGCGGATCGAGGTCGAGCAGCGTTATCCGTTCGACGAGGTCCAGCGCGCCCATCGCGAGCTGGAGGCCCGCACGACCACCGGCTCAGGCGTGCTGCTGGTTTGAACCGGACGCGGTGATCGGGCCGTCGAGGTCGGCGGCCACCGTCTCCGCGTCGAGCAGCGCCTCGTTGGCGCTGCGCTCGTCCCGCGCGTCGGTCCGCGTCGGTGTCAGCGTGGCCCGGCGCGTGTCCGCGAGCGCCTGCGGACCGCCCGCGTCGGTGACGACGCGGCGCGGCGGCGGCAGCTCGTCGAGCCCCGCCGGCACGGTGTCCGCGCCGAAGTCGGTGGCGGTCTCGTCGTCGAGCGCCCCGGCGGTCGTCTCGTGGACATCGACGTCCACGGTTTCGGTGCGCAGCACCTCGTCCAGCACCAGCGGCTGCGAGACCTTGACCTCGAAGCTGAAGCAGGAGCCGGCGCCGGGCTGGCTTTCCACCTGCACCTCGCCGCCCATCAGCTCGACCAGGCGCTTGACGATGGTCAGGCCCAGGCCGGTGCCGCCGTAGCGGCGGGTGATGCTGCCGTCGGCCTGCGTGAAGGGGCTGAAGATCTGCGCGATCTGCTCGCGCGTCATGCCGATGCCGGTGTCATGCACCGCGATGCGTAGCCGCAGCGGGCCGGCGTGGAGCGGCTCGTCGGCGTCGATGCGCTGGATGTCGACGCGGACCTCGCCGCGCTCGGTGAACTTGAGCGCGTTGCCGACCAGGTTCACCAGGATCTGGCGCAGCCGCAGCGCGTCGCCCAGCAGGTGCTGCGGCACGCCGGGCTGCACGCGCGCATGCAGTTGCAGGCCCTTCTCGTGCGCCTGCAGCAGCAGCGGATGCAGCGCCTCGCGCAGGCAGTCGTGCAGGCTGAACGGGGCCTGATCGATGATCACGCGGCCGGCCTCGATCTTCGCGATGTCCAGCAGGTCGTTGATGATGACCATCAGGCCCTTGGCCGAGCTGTGCGCCAGCTCGATGAACTTGCGCTGGCGCTCGTTGAGCTCGGTCTGCAGCACCAGCTCGGTCAGGCCCAGCACGCCATTCATGGGCGTGCGGATCTCGTGGCTCATGTTGGCCAGGAAGGAGCTCTTGGCCTGGCTGGCGGCCTCGGCGGCCTCGCGCGCGGCCTCGAGCTGCGCCTGCGTCGCCTTGAAGTCGCCGATGTCGCGGGCGTTGAGCTGCAGCACCACCTCGCCGCTGACGGGATCGCGCATCGGTCGCGCGTCGACGGCATGCCAGCGCCGGCCATTGGCGGTGTTGATCTCGAGCTCGGCACCGAAGGTCTGGCCGCCACGCACCTGCGCCATGATGCGGCGCGCCAGGTCGGGCTCGGGGAAGATGGCGCTGAAGTCGGTCGCGCCGATGGTCTTGCGCAGGCCGTTGAAGCACATCGCCGCGGCCGGGTTGCGCATCAGCACGCTGCCGTCGCGCAGCGAGAACACGGCGATGCGCACCGAGGTGTGCTGCAGCGCCTCGACGCCGCGCAGCAGGCTCTTGTCGACGCCGCTCACCAGCGAGTCGGCGGCGAACAGCATCACCTGGCGCTTGTCGGGGGTGCGGATGCCGCGGGAGACCAGCATCACCGTGGTGGGCTGGCCCTTGGGGTAGAGCGTCCACTGCTCGCGCACGAGCTTGCCCTGCGTGTGGTCGGCGGCGGTCACGGCCAGCCGCTCGGCCACCGAGGGGCTCATGTCGCTGAGGTCGCGGGAGAGGAACTCCTCGGCGTTGTCCGCCCGCCAGAAGGCCAGCGCCGCGGCGTTGGCCCACAGGTTGCGCTGACGCTCCTGGTCGTAGACCCACATGGGCACATCGAGCCAGTCATAGTGGGTCAGGCAGGAGAAGTCGAGCATGGGGGCGAGGCCCTGTTCTGGTTACGTTTGGTCGCAGCGGATTGTCGCCGCCGGCCGTGTCCTGTCCATGGTCGCGATGTCCACTTCGTCACGTCCCCCGCGCGGCCGTGCGCGGCCCCGCGCCAGTGCGTGAAGAGCGCCCGCCGTCGCGTCGCGCACGCATTGCCGCGGCGCTCGCCGGATGGCGGGCCGATGTCGCCCGGTGGAATCCCTCCGAGCCGCGCATGCGTGACGCGGCCCTCGATGTCGACAAGGCTACGCAGGCGGGCGCCGGAACGCCAGCCTCGTTTCTCCGGAGGAACCCTGGGGTGGAGGGGCAGGGCGCGGATCAGCCGCGCTTGACGCGGCGCAGCTCGTCCCAGATCAGCAGGACGGCGCCGATGGTGATGGCGCTGTCGGCGATGTTGAACGACGGGTAGTACCAGCCGGCCCAGTGCAGCTGGATGAAGTCGACGACGTAGCCATGCAGCAGCCGGTCGACGATGTTGCCCACCGCGCCGCCCAGGATCAGGCTGAGGGCCCAGGCGAACTGGGTCTGGTGGCCGTGGCGGCGCAGCATCCAGATGATGAAGACCGCGGCGGCCACGCCCAGGCCGACGAAGAACCAGCGCTGCCAGCCCGAGGCGCCGGCCAGGAAGCTGAAGGCCGCGCCGGTGTTGTGGACCCGCACCAGGTTGAAGAAGGGCAGGACGTAGTGGCTGTCCCCGTACTGGAAGCTGTGCAGGATCAGGACCTTGGTGAACTGATCGGCCACGATCACCAGCAGGGCGATGGCCAGCCACTGGATCAGGCGGTTGTGCGACGAGGACGAAGACTTGGTGGCCATGGCTGCTGCGGGTAGGAAAGGCGCGGGCGCGAAACCCGCAACTGTAGCGTCCGCCACGGGCGCGCCGTGCGGCTACAGTGCGGGCCCGAAGAGGACCCGATGAGACTGCGCCTGAAGATCCTGCTGCTGGCGCTGCTGCCGCTGGTTGCCTCGCTGCTGCTGATCGCGGTGGCGGTGCGCCAGCAGGAGCGCGAGCTGCTCCAGCGCGAGCATGCCGCCGTGCAGCGCGCCTACATGGACGCCCGCCGCGACGAGCTGCGCCATTACGTCGAGCTGGCCGTCAGCACGCTGCAGCCGCTGTACGAGCGCTCGCCCGCGCTGGCCGCCCGGACCAGCGACGCCGACGTCGAGCGCGACAAGCGCGAGGCGCTGCGGCTGCTGTCCGCGCTGGACTACGGCGAGGACGGCTACTTCTTCGTCTATGACCTGCAGGGCCGGGTGCTGATGCATTCGCGGCAGCCGGAACTGGTCGGGCGCAACCTCTGGGGCCTGCGCGACGCGCAGGGGCGGCCGACCATCCAGCAACTGGTCGCGCAGGCCAAGGCCGGCGGCGGTTATGTCGACTACGAATGGCGCAAACCGTCCAGCGGCGAGCGCGCGCCCAAGCTCGGCTACGTCGTGGCGATGGAGCGCTGGAACTGGATGCTGGGCACGGGGCTCTACCTGGACGGCATCCGCGCGACGCTGGAGCAGCTCGACCGGGAGGCGCAGGCCAACATCGCCCGCACGATGTGGGGCATCGCGGCGATCGCGCTCTTCGGCGTCGCGCTGATCAGCGTCTGCGCGCTGGCGCTCAACCTCAGCGAGCACCGCCAGTCCGAGGCCAAGCTGCGCGCGCTGGCGCACGAGGTCGTGCGCTCGCAGGAGGAAGAACGCGCCCACCTCTCGCGCGAGCTGCACGACGGTGTCAGCCAGACGCTGGTGTCCACCAAGCTGCTGATCGAATCGGCGCAGCAGGCCGGCTCGACCGCGCTGCTGCCCCGCGCGCTGGAGCGCCTGAATGCCAGCCTGACCGAGGTCCGCGGCCTCTCGCACCGGCTGCGGCCGGCCCTGCTCGACACCCTGGGGCTGCCGGCCGCGCTCGAGCACCTGGCGCGCGAATTCGACGAGGGCGGCGCGGTGCCGGTCTCGATGCGCGTGTCCGGCGAGCCGCGCGAATTGCCGGAGCTGCTCAACACGGTGCTGTTCCGCGTCGCGCAGGAGGCGCTGACGAACGTGGCCAAGCATGCGGGCGCGGCGCGGGTCGAGATGGCGCTCGAGTTCGCGCCCGACGATCCGCGCGGCGAGCCCGGCGGCGTCCTGCTGCGGGTGCTCGACGACGGGGACGGCTTCGACCCCGAGGCGGCCGAGCGCGCCGATCCCCGGCTGGGCATCGGCCTGCGCAACATGCGCGAGCGCATGGCCTCGGTCGGCGGCGCGCTGGACCTGCAGACCAGCCCGGGACACGGCACCCAGATCGAGGCGCTGGTGAGCGCCGCGGCGATCCGGCGTCTGGCGCGCGACAATCCCGCCCCATGAGCCCCGAGCGCCTCTCCGCCCCCGGCACGGCCACGCCCGTGCGCCTCCTGCTGGTCGACGACCATCCGCTGGTGCGCGAGGGCGTGCGCTCGCGGCTGCAGGGCGAGCCGCGCTACCTCGTCGTCGGCGAGGCCGGCAACGCGGAGGAGGCCATGATGATGCTCATCGCCACGCAGCCCGAGGTCGTGCTGCTGGACGTCGGCCTGAAGGGGCACAACGGCATCCAGCTGGCGCAGACCATGCTGGAGCGCGCGCCCGAGCTGCGCGTGCTGATGTACAGCATGTACGACAACCCCGAGTACGTGCAGCGCGCGCTGCAGGCCGGCGCCCGCGGCTACGTGCTCAAGGACGCGCCGGCCGGCGAGATCGTCGCCGCCATCGACGCCGTCGCGGCGGGCGGCACCTTCCTCAGCCCGGGCGTGTCCAAGCGGATGTTCCGCAGCCAGCAGCCGCGGCCCATCCTCTCGCCGCGCGAGAGCGAAATCCTCTCCGCGCTCGGCCGTGGCGAATCGAGCAAGCAGATCGCCAAGGCGCTCGACCTCTCCGTGAGGACCGTCGAGACGCACCGCCAGAACATCAAGCGCAAGCTCGATCTCGAGGGCCAGGCCGAGCTGATCCGCTACGCGGTCGAGCACGCCCGCGGCCCGCATCGCGACGAGGTCTGACGGGCTGCGCGGGCCTCGCCCCGAGGGGCGATGGCCGCGCCGCCGAGGGTTTCCACTTAAGCGCTCCTACGCCGGTGGACTAGTCCGCTCGACGGATGTGGGGAAGCGCACGGGCATGGAAACTGCCGCGGCAAACAGAGCTCGCGTGCCAGGTCCCACTCGTCCGTCGGTGCGCGCCCAATAAGGAGACATCGATGTCGAACTTGAGTCGCCACCTCGCCTGGGCGGGCGTGGCCATCCTCGGGGCATTCGCCCTGGCCACCGTGGCGCTCGCCAACGGAGAAGCGGTGAGCGCCCTGTGGGTCGTCGTCGCCGCGATCTGCGTGTACCTCATCGGCTACCGCTACTACAGCCTCTTCCTGGCGACCAAGGTCCTGGGCCTGGACCCGACCCGCCAGACGCCCGCCTGGAAGTACAACGACGGGCTGGACTTCGTCCCGACCCACAAGTACGTCCTGTACGGCCATCACTTCGCCGCCATCGCCGGCGCCGGCCCGCTGGTCGGGCCCGTGCTCGCGGCGCAGATGGGTTACCTGCCGGGCCTGCTGTGGATCCTGGCCGGCGTGATCTTCGCCGGCGCGGTGCAGGACTTCATCGTGCTGTTCATCTCCACGCGCCGCGACGGCCGCTCGCTGGGCGACCTCGTCAAGCAGGAGATGGGCACGGTGCCCGGCGTCATCGCGCTGTTCGGCGCCTTCATGATCATGATCATCATCCTGGCGGTGCTGGCGCTGATCGTGGTGAAGGCGCTGGCGCACTCGCCCTGGGGCACCTTCACCGTCGCGGCGACGATCCCGGTCGCGCTGTTCATGGGCGTGTACCTGCGCTTCATCCGTCCGGGCCGCATCGGCGAGGTCTCCGTCATCGGCTTCGTGCTGCTGATGCTGGCGATCGTCGCCGGCCAGTGGGTGCATGAGAGCCCGACCTGGGCGCCGATGTTCACCTACGACGGCAAGGTGCTGACGTGGATGCTGATCGGCTACGGCTTCGTCGCCGCCTGCATCCCGGTGTGGCTGCTGCTGGCGCCGCGCGACTACCTGTCCACCTTCCTGAAGATCGGCACGATCATCGCGCTGGCGATCGGCATCGTGGTCGTCGCCCCGCCGATGCAGATGCCGTCCTTCACCCAGTTCGCGGCCGGCAACGGCCCGGTCTGGTCGGGCAACCTCTTCCCCTTCCTGTTCATCACCATCGCCTGCGGCGCGGTGTCGGGCTTCCACGCGCTGATCAGCTCGGGCACCACGCCCAAGATGCTGGACAACGAGGTCAACGCCCGCTTCATCGGCTACGGCGGCATGCTGGCCGAGTCGTTCGTGGCGGTGATGGCGCTGGTGGCGGCCTCGTGCATCGAGCCGGGCGTCTACTTCGCGATGAACAGCCCGGCCGCGCTGGTCGGCAGCACGCCCGAGACGGTGGCGGCGACGCTCTCCACCTGGGGCTTCGTCATCACGCCGGAGATGCTGGTGCAGACCGCCAAGGACGTCGGCGAGAACACCATCCTGGCGCGCGCCGGTGGCGCTCCGACGCTGGCCGTGGGCATGGCCCACATCCTGCATCAGGTCGTGGGTGGCAAGGCGATGATGGCCTTCTGGTACCACTTCGCGATCCTGTTCGAGGCGCTGTTCATCCTGACCGCGGTCGACGCGGGCACACGGGCGGGCCGCTTCATGCTGCAGGACCTGCTGGGCACCTTCGTGCCGGCGCTCAAGCGCACCGAGTCGCTGCCGGCCAACCTGATCGCCACGGGCCTGTGCGTGTCGGCGTGGGGCTACTTCCTGTACCAGGGCGTGGTGGATCCGCTGGGCGGCATCAACACCTTGTGGCCGCTGTTCGGCATTGCCAACCAGATGCTGGCGGCGGTGGCGCTGCTGCTGGGCACGGTGGTGCTGTTCAAGATGAAGAAGGACCGTTACGCGTGGACCACGATCGTGCCGGCGGCCTGGCTGCTGGTGTGCACGATGACGGCGGGCTGGCAGAAGATCTTCAGTGCCGATCCGAAGGTGGGCTTCCTGGCGCATGCCTCGAAGTACGCTGACTCCCTGGCGGCGGGCAAGGTCCTGGCGCCGGCCAAGAGCCTGGAGGCGATGGAGCGGGTGATCTTCAATGACCGGCTGGACGCTGCGCTGTGCGGCCTTTTCATGTTCGTCGTGATCAGCGTGCTGGTGTACAGCGTGAAGGCGGTGCTGAAGGCGCGTGCCGAGCGCAAGCCCACGGTGCAGGAGACGCCGTTCGAGCGCATGCCTGAGGGCGCGGTGGCGGGCGGCCATGCTTAAGCAGGTGGCTGCGGACGCCGCGCAGGCGGCGTTGTCCGCTGCGTCGGACATGCTGCAGGCGGGCCGTTACATGGCCCGTGGCGTGCGTCAGCAGCTGATTGGCGCGGACTATGGTGCCTACCTGGCGCACATGGCCCGCACGCATCCTGACGACGAACCCCTGAGCTACGAGGCCTTCTTCCTCGAGCGCCAGGAGGCTCGCTACAGCGCCCGCACCGGCCGCTGCTGCTGACCCCAACGCCCGACGCACTCTTCAGAACGGCCCTTCGGGGCCGTTCCTCGTGGAGGGGGCGCAGAACTGCCCGAGGCCGGCGGCGGAGCCCGCTTCCATAACTGACCAGGCGCGTTCTGTTTGAGCGTCGCGAGCCGAAGGTGAGCAGAGCGAGTTGAGCGCCGAAAGCGGGCTCCGCCGCCGGCCTCGGGCAGTTTTGCGCGGGCTCGGTGACACTACGCCGCATGCTTCGATTCGCTGCCAACCTTGGATTCCTGTACCAGGATCTCCCGTTCCTCGACCGTTTCTCTGCTGCAGCCCGCGACGGGTTCGCGGCTGTGGAGTGTTTGTTCCCGTACGACGTGCCGGCCGCTGAGTTGCGAGCGCGGGCGGATGCGGCGGGCGTTGAGGTCGTGCTGATCAATGCACCGCCGGGCGACTGGGCGGCGGGTGAGCGTGGTTTGGCGTCGCTGGCGGGGCGGGAGGCTGACTTTCGAGATTCGATCGAGCGCGGGCTGGATTACGCGAGCCGGGTGGGGTCGCCGCGGCTGCACGTGCTGGCGGGGGTGTTGCCGCCGGACGTTTCACGCGATGCCGCGCTCGCGCGCTACGAGGCGGGTCTGCGCTGGGCGGCGGAGCAGGGCGCACGCGCGGGCGTGACGCTGATGATCGAGCCCATCAATCCGCACGACATGCCGGGCTACCTGCTGCAGCGGCAGGAGGAGGCGCATGCGATTGTCGATCGCATTGGCGCGGCGCATCTGAGGGTCCAGATGGACCTGTACCACTGCGCGCGTGTCGAGGGGGATGTGGTCGCGCAGGTGCGGCGCTGGCTGCTGACGGGTCGTGTCGCGCATTGCCAGATCGCCGGCGTGCCGGGCCGGCATGAGCCGGACGTGGGCTCGCTGGACTGGCGCGGCGCGCTGGCGGCGATTGAAGAGATCGCGGCGGCCACCGGCTGGGACGGCTGGATCGGCTGCGAGTACCGGCCGCGGCGGGGCGATGTCGCAGGTGGCACCTCCGACGGTCTGGTCTGGATGCGAGGCTTGAATCGCCAGGATTGACCGCCAGGGCGCCCAATGAAAAAGGCCGCCGGCCCGCAGGGGCTCGGCGGCCTTGCCGTCCATGCGCGCAGGCTCAGGCCACCGTGCGCGTCTCGCCGTCGCCGTAGAGGTTGCTCTCGCAGCGGCCGCAGATCGTGGGATGCGCGGGATTGGCGCCGACGTCCGCGCGGTAGTGCCAGCAGCGCTCGCACTTCTGGTGCGTCGACGGCGTTACGGTGATGCTCAGTTCATCGGCCAGCACCGCGTTCGCGGCCGACGTGATCAGCACGAACTTCAGGTCGTCGCCCAGGCTGCTCAGCAGCGCCAGGTCCTCGCCGTTCACGCCCAGCGTGATCTCCGCCTGCAGCGACGAGCCGATCGCGCCGGTCGTGCGCACCGCCTCGATCGCCTTGTTCACCGCGTCCCGGACCTCGTGGATGCGGTTCCACTTGGCGATCAGGCCGTCGTCATGCGCGACGCCGAAGGACCAGAAGGTCTCGGTGAAGATCGTGTCGCCGGCCTGCTTGCCGGCGAAGACCTTCCAGGCTTCCTCGGCGGTGAAGCTCAGGAACGGCGCCATCCAGCGCAGCATCGCGTGGGTGATGTGCCATAGCGCGGTCTGCGCCGAACGGCGCGCGGCCGACTTCGGCGCGCTGGTGTACAGGCGGTCCTTCAGCACGTCCAGGTAGAACGCGCCCAGGTCTTCCGAGCAGTAGACCTGCAGCTTGGCCACCACCGGGTGGAACTCGTAGCGCTGGTAATGCGCCAGGATCTCCTCCTGGAACTGCGCGGCGCGCGCCAGCGCGTAGCGGTCGGCCTCCAGCAACTGGTCCAGCGGCACCGCGTCCACCGCCGCGTCGAAGTCCGAGGTGTTGGCCAGCAGGAAGCGCAGCGTGTTGCGGATGCGGCGGTAGCCGTCCACCACGCGGTCCAGGATCTTCTTGTCGCCGGCGATGTCGCCCGAGTAGTCCGACGCCGCCACCCACAGCCGGATGATCTCGGCGCCCAGCGACTTGCTGGTCTCCTGCGGATCCACGCCGTTGCCCAGCGACTTGCTCATCTTGCGGCCCTGGCTGTCCACGGTGAAGCCGTGGGTCAGCAGGCCGCGATAGGGCGCGCGGCCATTGATCGCGCACGAGATCAGCAGCGACGAGTGGAACCAGCCGCGATGCTGGTCATGGCCCTCGAGATAGAGGTCGGCCTCCGGGCCGGTGTCGTGCGCCGCGCCGGCGTGCGAGCCCTTGAGCACATGCTGGAAGGTGGAGCCCGAGTCGAACCACACGTCCAGGATGTCCTGGCCCTTGGAGTACTGCTCCGCCTCGGCGCCCAGCCACTCGGCCGGGTCGAGCTTGGACCAGGCTTCGATGCCGCCGGCCTCGACCAGCTGCGCGGCGCGTTCGATGAACTCGAGCGTCTTCGGATGCGGCTGGCCGCTGTCCTTGTGCAGGAAGATCGGCAGCGGCACGCCCCAGCTGCGCTGGCGCGAGATGCACCAGTCGGGCCGTCCGGCGATCATGTCGTGCAGCCGGGTGCGGCCGTTCTCCGGATAGAAGCTGGTCTGCTCGATGGCGTCCAGCGCCAGCTGGCGCAGCGTCTTCTCCGCCTTGTCGACGGTGAACACGCCGTCGCCTTCGTCCATGCGCACGAACCACTGCGCCGCGGCGCGGTAGATCACCGGGCTCTTGTGGCGCCAGCAGTGCGGGTAGCTGTGGCTGATCTTGCTCTGGGCCATCAGGCGGCCGGCATCCTGCAGCGCCTGCGTGATGACCGGGTTGGCCTTCCAGATGTACTGGCCGCCGAACAGCGGCAACTCGGCCTCATAGACGCCGTTGCCCTGCACCGGGTTCTTGATGTCCTTGAACGTCATCCCGTGCGCCATGCACGAGTTGAAGTCGTCCACGCCGTAGGCCGGCGCCGAGTGGACCACGCCGGTGCCGTCGTCGGCGGTGGCGTAGTCGGCCAGGTAGACCGGGCTCTCGCGGTCAAAGCCCGGATGAACGTGCGCCAGCGGATGCTTGAACTTCAGCAGCTCGAGCGACTTGCCCGGCGTGACGGCGACCTGCCGGCCCTCGATGCCCCAGCGCGCTAGGCACTTCTCGACCAGCGCCTCGGCCACGACGAAGTAGCCGCGCTCGGTGTCGACCAGCGCGTACGGGAGCTCCGGGTTCAGGTTCAGCGCCTGGTTGGCGGGGATGGTCCAGGGCGTGGTCGTCCAGATGACGGTGAACGCCTCCTTGTCCAGCTTCGGCAGGCCGAAGGCTGCCGCCAGCTTGTCCGGCTCGGCGCTCAGGAAGGCGACGTCGACGGCCGGGGAGTCCTTGTCGGCGTACTCGATCTCGAACTCGGCCAGCGAGGAGCCGCAGTCGAAGCACCAGTACACCGGCTTGAGGCCGCGGTACACGAAGCCGCGCTCGAACAGACGCTTGAGCACGCGGATCTCGCCGGCCTCGTTCTTGAAGTCCATCGTGCGGTAGGGGTGGTCCCAGTCGCCCAGCACGCCCAGGCGCTTGAAGTCGGCGCGCTGCTGGTCGATCTGTTCGCCGGCGTACTTGCGGCTCTTGGCCTGGACCTCGTCGCGCGGCAGGCCGCGGCCGAAGGTCTTCTCGATCTGGTTCTCGATCGGCAGGCCATGGCAGTCCCAGCCCGGGATGTAGGCGGCGTCGAAGCCCTCGAGCTGGCGCGCCTTGACGATCATGTCCTTGAGGATCTTGTTGACCGCGTGACCCATGTGGATCTGGCCGTTGGCATAGGGCGGGCCGTCGTGCAGCACGAACTTGGGCTTGCCCTGGCGCGCCACGCGCAGGCGCTGGTAGATGCCCTGGTCCTCCCATTCCTTGACCCAGCCCGGCTCGCGCTTGGGCAGGTCGCCGCGCATGGGGAACGGGGTGTCGGGCAGGTTGAGCGTGGCGCGGTAGTCGGGCTTGGACGTGTCGGTCATGGCAGCGGCAATCGAAGAGGGCAGCCCCGGCGTGCGCGGGGCGGCGAGGCATGAAGAGAAGGGCGCGGAGGCGGCGAGGTGGGGGCACAGGGCCGCGCGCCGGCTGAGCGCAGGAGAGGGCGGTCAGCCCTTCAAATTCGGTCGCGGGTGGTCTGACGGCGGACGGCGGCGTGGGTGGCCGCCTGTTGCGCGAAGTAGTCGCGCGCCTGACGGACGTCTTCGCGGATCGCGGCCGTCAACGAATCAAGCCCGTCGAAACGGGCTTCATCGCGCAGTTTTTGGAGGAGTTCCACGCGCACGAGTTTACCGTAGGCCTCCGCGGCCCCCAGGCGGGCGGCCAGGTCCGCCGGCCAGTCCAGCGCGTGGACTTCCAGCAGCACCCGCCCCGCGTCCTCGACGGTGGGGCGCACGCCCAGCGAGGCGACGCCGTCCAGCGCCGGGCCGTCGTCCCCGTCGATGCCGTGCACCCGCACCGCGAAGATGCCGTGCGCCGCCGGCTTGTCGTGGTCGAAGCGCAGGTTCAGCGTGCGGAAGCCGTCGCCGCGGCCGGGCGCGGTTTCGGCCAGCTGGCGGCCCAGCTTCTGGCCGTGGATCACATGGCCGGAGATCGCATACGGCCGGCCCAGCAGCCGCGCCGCGCCGTCCATGTCGCCGGCGGCCAGCGCCTCGCGCACGGCCGAGCTCGACACCCGCAGCCCATGCACCTCGTAGCTCATCATCCGGGCGACGTCGAAGCCCAGGCGCTGCCCGGCGGCGTCCAGGGTCGCGTAGTCGCCCTGGCGCTTGGCGCCGAAACGGAAGTCGTCGCCGACGAGCACGTACTTCGCGCCCAGGCCCTCGACCAGCACCTGCTGGATGAAGTCCTGCGCCGGCAGCGAGGCCAGCGCCTCGTCGAAGCGCAGCACCACGACCTGGTCCACGCCGCAGCGCTCCAGCTCCTGCAGCTTGTCGCGCAGCGTGGCGATGCGCGCCGGCGCCAGTTCGGGCTTGCCGAGCTTGCTGGCGAAGAAGTCGCGCGGATGCGGCTCGAAGGTCAGCACGCAGGTCGGCAGGCCGCGGTGGCGGGCCTCGGACAGCAGCAGCGCCAGCATGGCTTGATGGCCACGGTGGACACCGTCGAAGTTGCCGATCGTCAGCGCGCAGTGCGCCGCGACGCCGGGATGGTGGAAGCCTCGGAAAACGTGCATGGGCCGGGATTATCTGCCGGCCGGGAGCCGTCGGTCAGGCCGCGGCGGCGGCCGGCGGCGCGGCTTGCGCCGAGGGCGGGGCCGCCGGGCCGCGCAGGTGCTGCGTGACGACGGCCAGCAGCTCGTCCATCTCGAACGGCTTCACCAGGTAGCCGTCCATGCCGCTGGCCAGGCAGCGGGCCCGGTCGTCGTCGACGGCGCTGGCGGTCAGCGCGACCACCGGCGTGCGCGGCAGCAGCCGGCGCGCCTCCTCTTGGCGCCAGGCGACGGTGGCCGCGTAGCCGTCGAGCTCCGGCATCTGGCAGTCCATCAGCACCAGGTCGAAACGCTGCGCGCGCAGCTGCTCGAGCGCGTCGCGGCCATGTTCCGCCGGCGTCACGCGCAGGCCGCAGCGCTCCAGCATGGTCGTGGCGACGAGCAGGTTGACCGGGCTGTCGTCGACCAGCAGCACGCGGCCTTCGAGCCGCGGCAGCGGCGCCGCGGTCGAGGCCGCGGGCTCGGTCGATGCGGCGGGCGCGTCCGATCCAGGCAGCGCGGCGGACGGGGCGAGCGCCGTCGAGGACGGCGCCGGGGAGGCCACCTGCAGCGGCAGAGTGAACTCGAACACCGAGCCCTGGCCGGGCGCCGATGCGCAGCGCAGGTCGCCGCCCATCGCGCGCGCCAGTTCGCGCGAGATCGTCAGCCCCAGCCCCGCGCCATCGCGGCGCGCGCGGTGGTCGCCGGCGCGGCCGGCCTGCTCGAACGGGGCGAAGATGCGCTCGAGCTGGTCCGCCGGGATGCCGTCGCCGGTGTCCTTGACCGCGAAGCGCAGCAGCGTGCCCGCGCGCATGTCCAGCACCGACGAGACCTCGACGTCGACGCTGCCCCGGTCGGTGAACTTGATCGCGTTGCCGACCAGGTTGTGCAGCACCTGCTGGATGCGCGAGGCATCGCCCATCGCGCGCGCCGGCAGCTGCGGCGCGACGGTCAGCGAGAAGGCCAGGCCCTTGGCGCGCGCCGTCTCGCCCAGCAGGCGGCCGACGTCGCCGGCGACCTCGCGCAGGTCGAAGGGGCGGGCTTCGACGACCAGCTTGCCCGACTCGATGCGCGCCAGGTCCAGGATGTCGTTGACCAGCGTCATCAGGTGGCGGCCGGAGCGGCGCACGATCTCCACTTGCTCGCGCTGCTGCGGGCTGAGTTCGCCGCGCTCCAGCAGCTGGGCCATGCCGATGATGCCGTTCAGCGGCGTGCGGATCTCGTGGCTCATCACCGCGACGAAGCGGCTCTTGCTGCTGCTGGTTTCCTCCGCCGCGTCCAGCGCGAGGCGGCGCTGCTCGGCCAGCCGGGCCTGCTCGAAGCGCAGCCGCAGCAGCTCCAGCGTGCGCGCCTCGATGCGGCGCGACTCGAGCACCGTCAGCAGCCAGAACATCGTCAGCCCACCGGCGCTGAGCCAGCCGGTGGTGCCGCCCTGCAGCGCCAGCCGGATCGCCAGCGGCGCGATCACCAGCGAGGCGAACAGCGCCTGCCCGCGCGCCCAGTGGCCCAGCGACACCATGGTGAAGGCGACCAGGCCGACCAGGGTGGTCATGACCGCGCCGTCGATCTCCGGCAGGTTGGGCGTGGCGAAGAGGGCGCCGATCACGCCCCAGGCCAGGCCGTCCAGCCCCAGGCCGACGAGGTAGCGCCGCTCCCGGCCCGGCGAGGCGCGCTCGACCAGCGGCAGCCGCAGGAAGCTGCGGGCTTCCAGCGCGCGCCAGGCCGAGATGCCCCAGCGCGCCGCCAGCCAGCCGAGCAGGTCCACGGCCGGCAGGTGCGACCACAGCAGCGCCACCGGCAGCAGGCTGAACAGCCCGCCGACGCAGGCCGGCATCGCCACGCGCGCCTGCAGGCTGGTCAGGCGTTCCGCCCGCACCTGCATGGCCACGCTGGCGCCGCCAGGATCCCCGTGATGTTTGATTTCAGGCACTCCCATACGACCCGGCCGTCGAGGATTCCGGCCGACCGCCCTCCAGATCGGTGGCGCCGCTTCGCGGGCGGCGTCCAAGTGGGGCGTTTCTACCGAAGGTCCTGAGCGGCGAGGCTCGGGGACTTCCCGGGGACCGGCCGGTCCCCGTGCGCAGGCGCGGTGCCGGTGGGCGCATGGCGCCCATTCGGATCGAGGTCTAGGCCGATCCCGATGCCGGATCGGTCATCGCCAGTTCGCGTTGATGCTCGTCGAGCCAGATCCAGCCGCCGGACGGCAGCTCGGCCGGCAGGTCCAGCGCGCCGATGCGCTGGCGGTGCAGCGCCAGCACCCGGTTGCCGACCGCGGCGACCATGCGCTTGGCCTGGTGGTAGCGGCCCTCGGTGAGCGCCATCTGCAGGCGGCCGTCGGGCAGGCGCTCGGCGGACACGGCGCGCACCGGCTCCTCGGCCAGTTTGGGATTGCGCTCCTCCAGCAGCACGCCTTCGACGAGGCGGCGCAATTGGCCCTCATCCAGCTCGGCCTTGCAGCTTGCCTGGTAGAGCTTGGGCACGTGGTACTTGGGGCTGGTGAGCTTGTGCTGCAGCGGGCCGTCGTCGGTCAGCAGCAGCAGGCCGGTGGTGTCCTCGTCGAGCCGGCCCACCGGCTGGATGTCGCGGTTGCGCAGCGGCTCAGGCAGCAGCGAGAACACGCTCGGATGGTGGCTGGGCTTGCGCGAGCACTCGTAGCCCGCCGGCTTGTGCAGCAGGATCAGCGCCTTCTCGTGATACGGCCAGGTCTGGCCTTCGACCTCGAAGACCAGGCCGGCGGTGTCGAAGGCCTGCCGCGGGTCCTCGATGACCTCGCCGGCGACCGACACCAGGCCGTGCTCGACCAGCGCCGCGCAATGCCGGCGGGTGCCGAAGCCCTGGCTGAAGAGGATCTGCGCGATGGCGACCGGCTTGGCGGCCTTGGCGGGGGAGGGGGAACTCGAACTCATGGGGCGGGATTGTCGCCGCGGCCGCAGGGCCGCCCGCCCTCCGGTCGTTCGTCAGCCCGGCCGGACCGCGTCCACCACGGCCCGGGCCACGACCTCGGCGGCCAGCGCGCCGAGCAGCGTCATGTCGCCGTCGACCTCGGCGGCGCCGGTCGCCAGCGCGAACAGCACGTCGCCGTCCATCACCGTGTGCACCGGCTGGATCGCGCGGGCCAGGCCGTCGTGCGCGATCTGCGCCAGCTTGGTCGCCTGGGGCTTGGTCAGGCGCGCATCGGTGGCGATGACGCCGATCGTCGTCGCGCTGCCTTGCAGCGCGCGGCCGGGACGGTCCCCGTCCAGCAGCGCCTGCACCGTCGAGCAGGCGCGGCCGTCCGGCCCGCGCGGGCCGGCGAGCACCTGGCCGCCGCGCGGGTCGACGACGTCGCCCACCGCGTTCACCACGACCATCGCCGCCAGCGTCACCTCGCCCAGGCGCAGCGAGGCCATGCCCAGGCCGCCGGGCATCGCGCGGTCCACGCCCAGCAGCTTGCCCACCGTCGCGCCGGTGCCCGCGCCGACCGGGCCGCGCGCGTGCTCTGCCGCGGAGGCCGCGTCGCAGGCCGCGCGGCCCGCGGCGGCATCCGGCGCGGTCGCCGCGTCGTGGCGCCACAAGTCGAAGATCACCGCCGCCGGCACGATGGGCACGCGCACCTGGCCGACGGGGAAGCCGTGGCCGCGTTCGGCCAGCCAGCGCATCACGCCGTCCGCGGCCGCCAGGCCGAAGGCGCTGCCGCCGCTCAGCAGCAGCGCGTGGACCTGCTGGACCGTGTTCTCGGGACGCAGCAGGTCGGTCTCGCGCGTCCCGGGCGCGGCGCCGCGCACATCGACGCCGGCGGTCGCGCCGGCCTCGCACAGCACGACGCTGCAGCCGGTGGGTGCCGACGGGTGGGTGTAGTGGCCGAGCTTCAGCCCGGCGACGTCGCACAGGCTGCCGGCGCTGGAGCGCGCGGCGCCGGCGGGGACGACCGGCTCGTTCAAGGCTTGCCGCCCTGGCTCGGCGCCTGAGGCTGCGGTTGCGGCTTGAGGCTGCCGCAGTCGGCGCCGAGGTAGCGCGCCTCGCCGGTGGAGCGCAGCACCTCGGTCTTGCCGTCGCGCTGCACGCGGACCTCGCTCCTGGTCCGGTAATGGTCGGTGCCCAGGAAGGTGATCTCGTTCGTCCCCTCGGACGCGGGGTTGGTGCAGCGGAAGTTGACCAGCATCCGGTCGCCGGTGCGCTTGCTGTCGTGCTCGCACTTGCCTTCGGTCTTCGGAATGCCGGCGCGGTCCGCCTGTTCCCGCGTCACGCAGGACTTGAGCGTCAGCTCGCCGCCCTGGAAGTTCATGCTGACGCCGTTCTTCGACATCATCGATTCCAGCTGCTTGCGCTGCTCCGGCGGCAGCGCGGCCATCTGCTTCTGCATCTGCTCCATCTGCGCCTGGCGCTGCGGATCGAGCTCGGGCTTCTGCTTGATCTCCCACAGCCCGGGCTTGAAGTCCTGGGCGGCGGCGGTCATCGCCGCGCCGGCCAGCAGCAGGCCGGCGAGGAAGGAGGCGGCGGCGGAGGTCGCGTTTGACATGGCGTTCTCCCTGCTGCGAAGGCAGCGAGGCTCGCCGAGTGTAGGGGCCGCCGCCGGGCGGTGTCAGGTGTCAGGCGAAGACGCCGGCCGTGTCCTGCATGCGGCGGCTGACCTCGCCCAGGTGATGCAGCGAATCGCCGTACTGCATCTCCATGAGCGTGAGCCGCTTGAAGTAATGGCTGCCGACATACTCGTCGGTCACGCCGATGCCGCCATGCAGCTGGATGCACTGCTGGCCGACGAAGCGCATGGCCTGGCCGAGCTGTACCTTGGCCTGCGAAACCGCGCGGCGGCGTGCCTCGGCCGGCTCGCCCAGCTTGAGCGTGGCGAAGTAGCTCATCGAGCGCGCCAGCTCCAGCTGCATCTTGATGTCGGCCATGCGATGGCGCAGCGCCTGGAAGCTGGCGATGGCGACGCCGAACTGCTTGCGCGTGTTCAGGTATTCCGCCGTCAGCGCGACGAAGCGGTCCATCGCGCCGACCGCTTCCGCCGCCTGCGCCGCGATGGCGATGTCGACCGCGTGTTCCAGCACCGCGAGTCCGCGGTCGGGACCGACCAGCAGCGTGGCGGGCGCGTCCTTCAGCGTCAGCTCGGCGGCGCGCGAGCCGTCGTGCAGCGCATAACCGCGCAGCGCGACGCCGGCAACCTCCTTGGCGACCAGGTACAGCGCGATGCCCGCGTCGGCGCCGCCGGCGCGCGCCGGCACGATGAAGGCGTCGGCCGCGTCACCGGCGGGCACCACGCTCTTCAGGCCGGTGAGCCGGTGATCCGCCGTGGCCAGCGTGTCGCAGACCTCGAGCCGGTAGCGCGCGCGGCGCTCCTGGTGCGCGAGCACGACCAGCGCCTCGCCGCCCGCGATGCGCGGCAGCCACTCGCCCTGCACGTCCTCGCCGGACTGCGCCAGCACCGCCGGCGCGACCAGCCCGCCCTGCGCATAGGGCTCCATCACCAGGCCGCGGCCCAGTTCCTCCATGACGACCATCGCCTCGACCGGGCCGAAGCCCAGGCCGCCGTGGGCCTCGGGCACCGCCAGCGCGGTCAGTCCCAGGCCGGCCAGGGCGTTCCAGACTTCGCGCGAGAAGCCGCCCGCGCGCACGATCGCGCGGCGCTGCTCGAAGCCGTAATCCTTGTCGACGTAGCGCCGCACCGCGTCGCGCAGCGAGTTCTGGTCTTCGGTGAAATCGAAATCCATGTCGTGTCTCCTGCCTCAGCCCAGCACGGTCTGCGCGACGATGTTGCGCTGCACCTCGTTGGAGCCGCCGTAGATCGTCGTCTTGCGATAGTTGAAGTAGTGGCTCGCGAGCGGCGCGCAATGGGCCGCGCCGACGTGGTCGCCCTGCCAGCCGGCCTCCATGGCCTCATGGATGAAGGGCGTCGCGTAGGGGCCGGCGGCCAGCATCATCAGCTCGGTGTAGCGCTGCTGGATCTCGCTGCCGCGGATCTTCAGCAGGCCCGCCACGTCCAGCGACTGCTTGCCGCTGCTCTCGGCCGAGAGCACGCGCAGCACCATCATCTCCAGCGCGACGATGTCCACCTCCAGCAGCGCGATCTGGTCGCGGAAGCGCGCGTCCTCGCGATCGCCGCCGAGCAGCCCTTCGGCCTTGGCGATGCGCTTGAGCCGCTCCAGCTCGCGCTTGGCGCGGTTCACGTCGGCGATGTTGGTGCGCTCGTGCGCGAGCAGGTACTTGGCGTAGGTCCAGCCCTTGTTCTCCTCGCCGACCAGGTTCTCCGCGGGGACCTCGACGTTGTCGAAGAACACCTCGTTCACCTCGTGCTCGCCGTCGAGCATGATGATCGGCCGCACGGTCACGCCGGGCGACTTCATGTCGATCAGCAGGAAGGAGATGCCGGCCTGCGGCTTGACCGAGGCATCGGTGCGCACCAGGCAGAAGATCCAGTCGCCGTACTGGCCCAGCGTGGTCCAGGTCTTCTGGCCGTTGACGATGTACTTGTCGCCGCGGCGCTCGGCGCGGGTCTTCACCGAGGCCAGGTCCGAGCCCGAGCCCGGCTCGCTGTAGCCCTGGCTCCACCAGACGTCGCCGCTCATGATCCCCGGGAGGTGGCGCTCCTGCTGCTCGCGCGAGCCGAAGGCCATGATCACCGGCGCCACCATCACCGGTCCGAAGGGCACCACGCGCGGCGCGCCGGCCAGGGCGCATTCCTCCTCGAAGAGATGGCGCTGCACCGCGTTCCAGCCCGGCCCGCCGAACTGCCTGGGCCAGGCCCAGCCGTGCCAGCCCTGCTTGCCCAGGATGCGGGCCCAGCGCTGCAGATCGTCCTTGTTCAGGCGCAGCGCGTTGTGCACCTTGTGGCTGATGTCCTGGGGCAGGTGCTCGGCCACCCAGCGGCGGATGTCGGCCCGGAAGGCCTGCTCCTCGGGCGTGAAGTTGAGGTCCATGCGTGTCTCCTGCGGTCTTCGATGTCGGGCCGGCGCCCTGGCGCGTGGTGGGCGCGGTCGGCGCTCTCGGTGAGCTGCGCGGGGTTTTAGCACGAGCGTTCGCTTTTGCCCTGTCCCGACCGGGACAAGCCCAGGGACATGCCCGAGCCGCGCGAGAATGCGCGGCTTCCCGGTTCCCGCTCCGCCGCCGCCACGCCATGACCGCCATCTTCCCGACCGCCTTGCCGCGCCCCGTGCTCGCCCTCCATGGCGGCGCCGGGACCATCCGCCGCGACCGCATGAGCGCCGCGATGGAAGCGGCCTACCGCGCCGCGCTGACGGCGATCCTGGCCGACGGCGCCCGGCAGCTCGCGCGCGGCGACGCGGCGATGGACGTCGCGGTCGAGGCGGTGCGCCGGCTCGAGGAGTGCGAGCTGTTCAACGCCGGCAAGGGCGCGGTCTACACCGCCGACGAGCGCCATGAGCTGGACGCCAGCGTGATGGACGGGCGCGACCGCGCGGCGGGCGCGGTCGCCGGCGTGACGCGGGTGCGCAACCCGGTGCTCGCGGCGCGCGCGGTGATGGACCACAGCGGCCATGTGCTGCTGATCGGCCCGGCCGCCGAGACCTTCGCGTTCGACCAGGGCCTGGAGCGCGTCGCGCCGACCTGGTTCGGCACGCCGCAGCGCCTGGCGCAGCTGCGGCAGGCGAGGGCGCTCGCACAGGGGCAGGTGCTCGATCACGACGGGCAGTCGGCCATGGCGGCCGATGCGCCGGCCGCCGCGCCGGAGCCGGGCGGCCCGATCGACGACCGGACCAAGTTCGGCACCGTCGGCGCGGTCGTGCGCGACGCCGCCGGCCACCTGGCCGCCGCGACCTCCACCGGCGGCATGACCAACAAGCGGCCGGGGCGCGTGGGCGATTCGCCGATCCCGGGCGCGGGCTGCTATGCCGACGATCGCAGCGTGGCGGTCTCGTGCACCGGCACGGGCGAGGCCTTCATCCGCGCCGCCGCCGCGCACGAGGTGGGCGCGCTGATGCGCATCGGCGGACTGCCGCTGGCCGAGGCCTGCGCGCGCGTCGTCTTCGACGAGCTGCCCCTGGTCGGCGGCGACGGCGGCCTGATCGCCGTCGACGGGCTGGGCAATGTCTGGCTGGGCTTCAACACCGAGGGCATGTACCGCGGCTGGGTCGAGGCCGGCGGCGAGCCGCTCGTGGGCATCTACCGCGACGAATGACGCGCCCGCGCCTGGAACGACCGATGCGCCATCGATCCGCCGTCCTGCTGATGCTGCTGGTGACGCTGCTGTGGAGCAGCGCCGGCGCGGTGTCGCGCCACCTGGACTCGGCGCGCGGCTTCGAGGTGACCTTCTGGCGCAGCGCCTTCAACGCGCTGGCGCTGACGCTGCTGCTGCCGATGCTGCGCGGGCGCGACTACTGGCGCCAGGCGCTGCCGCGGCTGCGGTGCTCGCCGTCGGTGCTGGGCTCGGGCCTGTGCTGGGCGGTGATGTACACCGCCTTCATGCTGGCGCTGACGATGACCGGCGTGGCCAACGTGCTGGTGACGATGGCGCTGGGGCCCTTGCTGACGGCGCTGTTCGCGCGCGTGTTCCTGCATCAGCGCCTGGCGGCGCGGACCTGGGTCGCGATCTGGATCGCGAGCGCCGGCATCGCCTGGATGTTCGCGAGCGAGATGCGCGCCGGCGCCCACGCCTGGCTGGGCATGGGCGTGGCGCTGGCCGTGCCCGTCGCGGCGGCCAGCAACTGGACGCTGCTGCAGGCGCGGGCCGGCGACGGCGCGACGGACCTGCTGCCGGCCGTGTGGCTGGGCGCGATGCTGTCCGCCGCCGCGACGCTGCCGCTGGCCTGGCCCTTCGAGGCCTCCGGCCGCGACCTGCTGCTGCTGGCCGGGCTGGGCGTGTTCCAGCTGGCCGTGCCCTGCCTGATCGTCGTGCGCCTGACGCGGGTGCTGCCGGCGGCGGAGGTGGCGCTGCTGGGCCTGATGGAAGTGCTGCTGGGGGTGCTCTGGGCCTGGCTGATCGCGGGGGAGGCGCCGTCCCCGGCGGCGCTGCTCGGCGGTGTTATGGTGCTGGCCGCGTTGATTGGCAATGAGCTGCTGGGCGCCTGGCGCCGCCCGGCCGCTTCCAAGAGTGGAGAGATGTCGTTGTGATTCCGTCGCTGCAATCCGAAGGACTGGTCCTGGCCGAGGTCAATGGCTGCCTCGGCCTGATCACCTTGAACCGTCCGCAGGCGCTCAACGCGCTGTCGCTGGCCATGATCCGCGACATGACCGTGCTGCTGAGCGCCTGGCGCGACGATCCGCGCATCCAGGCCGTGGCGGTGCTGGGCGCGGGGCGCGAGGGCAAGCCCGCGGCCTTCTGCGCCGGCGGCGACATCCGCTTCTTCCACCAGGCCGCGCTGGCGGGCGACGCCGCGCTGGACGCGTTCTTCACCGAGGAATACGCGCTCAACCACCTGATCCACCAGTTCCCCAAGCCCTACATCGCGCTGATGGACGGCGTGGTGATGGGCGGCGGCATGGGGATCAGCCAGGGCGCCAAGCTGCGGGTGCTGACCGAGCACTCGAAGCTGGCGATGCCCGAGACCAACATCGGCCTGTTCCCGGACGTGGGCGGCGGGTATTTCCTGTCGCGCTGCCCGGGGCACAGCGGCGAATGGCTGGCGCTGACCGGCCAGGTCATCGGCGCGGGCGATGCGATCGAGCTGGGCCTGGGCGACGTGTTCGTGCGCAGCAGCGAGCTGCCGGCGATCATCGCGGCCTTCAAGACCGGCGCGCAGGACAGCGCCGAGCATGTCGTGGCGACGGTGATGGAGCGCGTGGACCTGGCGCCGGTGGCCGAGCACTGGAACGCGCGGGCGCTGATCAACCGCCATTTCTCGGCGGCGTCGGTGCCGGCGCTGTTCGCGTCGCTGGCGGCGGATGCGGATCCCTGGGCGCAGCAGGTGCTGGCGACGCTGGGCAAGCGCTCGCCGCTGATGATGGCGGTGACGCTGGAGCAGATCCGGCGGGCGCGCGCGATGAGCCTGGCGGACGACCTGCGCATGGAGCGCGACCTGGTGCACCACTGCTTCCACCTGCGGCCCGGCGCGGCCAGCGAGACGGTGGAGGGCGTGCGCGCGCTGGCGGTCGACAAGGACCATGCGCCGAAGTGGAATCCGGCGCGGGTCGAGGACGTGTGCCGTGCCGACGTCGAGGCCTTCTTCCGCAGCCCCTGGCCGGCGGCGGAGCATCCGCTGCGGGCGCTGGACTGAGCGCCCTGGCCGCTGCCGACTGACGCTGCGCTGACGCGCCGGGACGGCCCGTCAGCGCGTGACCTGCTGGCGCAGGCCAGGGGGACAGCTCTCCGGCCTTGTCACTCGCTGATGGTCTTCGTCACCAAGGCTGGATCCTTCGCGATGTCGGCCTCGGAGAACGGCATCCGCTGCCACTGTCCCGCGCTGTAGGCGCGCGTGTAGTCGCTGAAGTGCGAGGACGCCGGATCGTCGCTCTGCGAGAAGGTGAGGAAGGTGTAGGCCTCGACGCCCTCACTCGGGAAACGCACCACCTGCATGTAGCTGTTGGCGCTGGTCGCCGTGTTGAGGTCGTAACCGCCCTGGTCAAGCCGGCTGAGCGCGCAGGCCACGGTGAAGTAGCCCTGCGCACCGCAGCCGCCGAACATCGGGATCTTCTCCGTGCCGCGGGTCGCGAACAGTGTTTCGCCCCGGGTCGCCGTCAGCGCGAAGCCACTGGCCTGCACCCGCAGGATGGCCGCGCCGAAGGCCTGCAGCAGCGTGGACCGCAGCGCGGGATTCAGGTCGCGCGGCGTGCGCAGCGGATCGGCGCTGCTGAAGGGCACCTGGAACAGCGAGGCCTCGGGCACCCGCGACGCGCGGGTCCAGAACTCGTCCCACAGGTGCGCGCCGCGCGAGCCCACCAGCCCCTTGCCATCCCAGGCCTGCAGCGCCGCGCAGGCCTCGGCGGGGTCGACGTTGCGCGCCGGGTTGAAGGTCTCGCCGGTGGCGGAGTCGCCAGTCACCGCGATCGTCGTCGCCGGCGCGCAGAACATCGCCAGCGCCTGGTCCTTGAAGAGCTCCGCGGTGAGCGCGCGGCTGTTGATCACCATCGCGCGCACGGTTTCGCTGGTGGCCTTGTTGCCGGCCAGGCCGTCGCTGCCGGCCAGCCGGTCCTGGACCAGCAGGTGCGCCAGCCGCGAGCGGAAGCTGATCGACGCGGTGCCGGCCGGCCCGAGGATGTCCGGATAACCAGTGAGCGGCGCGGCCGCGTTGGCGAGCCAGTAGCTGTCGTTGCTGTTGAGCACGTAGTCGTCACGCAGCAGGCTGGGCATGCGGGAGGTGCCGAGCGCGCCCGGCTGCTTGGAATCGGCATCGGTCTGCCAGTCGCAGCTGCTCCGCGATCCGTCGAGCACCGGTGTGCGGGGCAGGGCCGCGCTGAGCGCCGTCGTCAGCGCGGTCGCGCAGCTGCTGAGCTGCGACGGCGCGACGTTGGGCATCGCGCCGATGTCGGCGTACCAGGCCTGCGCGCCGCCCCGGGCCACGGCCACCGTGTTGACCCAGGGGATGGCCGATTCCTCGCGCTGGATGGTCGCCACCTCGTCCAGCGTCCTGGCCTGGCTCCAGCGCAGCCAGACGCGGAACACGCGGAAGTTTTCCGCGTTGATGTCCCGGATCGCGAAGACGGTGTTGCTGTTCCAACCCAGCGCCGCGTTGAGCGCGCCGAGGTTGACGATCGGGCCGTACTGGGACTCGTAGAGCGTGCGCGTGACCGGCGCGACGCTGCCGTCGGCCTGCTTCACCTGCACGGTGATCTCGCGGGCGGTCATCTTCGTCGCGACGCCGTCGCGCAGGTAGCTGGTCGGGTCGCCGGGCACCAGCGTCAGCTGGAACAGGCCGTAGCGCCGCGCCGTCGACACGGTGTGGCTCCAGGCGATGTGGTCGGTGTAGCCGATCTGGATGACGGGCACCGCCAGGAAGGAGGTGCCGGCGACGTCGAGTTCACCCGGAATGGTGAGGTGCGCCTGGTAGAAGCGATCCGGGCCGCGCCAGTACCAGTGGGGATTGCCGAACAGCAGCGGGCTGCCGTCGCCGGTGGACGCGGTGCCGAAGCCGATCATGTTGCTGCCCACGCCGTCATGGCCGCCGACCTGGAAGGTCGGCAGACGGTCCATGGCCAACTGAAGGCGCCCGGAGGGACGCGCCGCCGCCTTCGTTGCCGTCGTCACCGTAGCCGTCGCCGGACTGGCCGCGGCCGGCGGCGTCGCGTTGGCGATGGGCGCGACGAAGTTGCTGTAGCCCGCCGCGAAGTGCGCCGCGTACAGGCGCCGGAAGACGTCGGTGTCGCTGATCGGCACGACCCAGGCGTCGTTGCGGCAGGCCGCGTGGGCGCCAGGCTCGGCGCCGGCCTTGATCTCGCGGACATAGCGGTTGTAGCCGGCGGCGAAACCCGCCACGAGCTGCTTGAGCTTGTCCGGCTGCGCGGCGATGAGCCGCTGCATCACCGCGTCGTTGAGCACGTGCCGGTGATAGAAGTCGGCATCGAGGTTGCGCGGCTGGCCGATGGTGCCCTGGAAGGGGATGGTCGCGTCGGCGCCGAAGTGGCGGGAGCGCTCGCCGCGGAAGGTCAGCATCGCGTTGGCGATCGTGCACAGGTCGTCCTGGGCCTGCGCATAACCGTAGCCGTAGCCGGCACCTCCCCAGTCCGGCGCCTTGATGTGCGGCACCCCCATCGTGGTGCGGCGGATTTCCGCGCGGTAGGTGGCGGCGGGCTCGCCGCCGTCGTCGCCGTCGCCGTTGCAGCCGGCCAGCAGCGCGGCCATTCCCAGGGTCAGCGCAAGCAGCGGCCGCCGGCCGCCTCGAACGGAAATTCGCATGTCTTGTCTCCCTTGTGCCTGTCTCGGCCCGGGAGGGCCGGAGCGCCACAAGGATAGGGCGAGGAGCGCCAGTCGAGCCGACCGCACCGCGTTTCCAGGCGTTTCCGCCACTATGATGCGAGGAATTCTCATTTGAGAACTGTTCGCACTGATGACATGAACGTCACCGTCTCACCGACCCCCTCCGCGCGCCGCGCCGGCGCCTCTTCCGCCGGCGGGCTGGCGCGGCTGCGGGCCGTGCTGCCCTTGATCTCGCGCATCGTCGCGGCGGTGGGCGGCGGTTACGCGCTCGCCGCGCTGGCCAGCGTCGCCGTGCTGGCGCTGCCCGTCAGCCGCATCCAGGCCGTCATCGGCGGCATGCTGGGCAGCTTCGCGGTCTACGCCGCGGCGGTCGTGTGGGTCTTCGCGGTGCGCAGCGCCACCCGCGCCTGGATCGGCCTGCTGGTGGCCGCGCTGCCGCTGCTGCCGTTGGCGTGGTCCGTCTGGCATGGCGCCGCGCCGGCCGTCTCGCCATGAGCGCCCCTGACCTTTCCCCTCACGCCACGCCCGGCGCCGCCAGCGGTACCGGAGCGCGCGTCCCGCCCGCGCCGCGCGGCATCCGGCAGACGATGTCCGACCTGCACATCTGGACCGGATTGCTGCTGGGCTGGTTCCTGTTCGCGATGTTCCTCACCGGGACGGTCAGCTATTTCAAGGAAGAGCTGTCGCAATGGATGCGGCCCGAGATCGCGCACCAGGCCGACCGGCCGGAGGCGGCCGTCGTGGCGGGACGCATCGCCAAGACGCTGGAGACCATCGCGCCGGGCACCACCCAATGGAGCCTGCGCCTGCCCGACGAGCGCCACCCGATCGCGAACGCCTTCTGGCGCGTGCCGCCCAAGGATGGCGCCAAGCGTGCCTTCAAGGACGCCAACTTCGATCCGCAGACCGGCCTCAAGGTCGCGGCCCGCGAGACGCCGGGCGGTGAATTCTTCTACCGCTTCCACTTCCAGTTCCATTACATGCCGGTGGCCTGGGGGCGCTGGCTGGCCGGGCTGGCGGCGATGTTCATGCTGGTGGCCATCGTCAGCGGCGTGATCACCCACAAGAAGATCTTCACGGACTTCTTCACCTTCCGATGGGGGAAGGGCCAGCGGTCCTGGCTGGACGCGCACAACGCGCTGTCGGTGTTCGGGCTGCCCTTCCACCTGATGATCACGTACACCGGGCTGGTGACGCTGATGACGCTCTACATGCCGTGGCCTGAGATGGCCGGCATCGAGTCGCCAGCGATGAAGCGGCAGCTGACCTCGGAGATGAATGCCTTCCTCCAGCCGGCCAAGCCGTCCGGCGAGGCGGCGCCGCTCGCGTCGATCGAGGCGGTGGTGCGCGAGGCCGAGCGGCGCTGGGGCCCGGGCAGCGTGGCGCGGGTGACCGCGGCCAATCCGGGCGACGCGGCGGCGCGCGTGGCGATCGCGCGCGGTGAGGGCGGGCGGCTGTCGATGAGCCCCCAGTACCTGCTGTTCGACGGCGTCTCCGGTCGCGTGGTCGAGGAGAAACAGGGCGTGGGCGCGGCAGCCGAGACGCGGGGTGTGATGTACGGGCTGCACCTGGGGCGCTTCGGCGATGGCGCGACGCGCTGGCTGTATTTCCTCGTGAGCCTGGCCGGCACCGCGATGGTGGGCACTGGCCTGGTGATGTGGACGGTCAAGCGACGCCAGAAACTGGCCGATCCGGAGCGGCCCCATCTGGGCTTCCGGATCGTGGAGCGGCTCAACATCGCCGCGATCGCCGGCCTGCCGCTGGCGATGGCGGCCATGCTCTGGGCCAACCGGCTGCTGCCGCTGGACCTGGCGCGGCGCGGCGAGTGGGAGATCCACGTCGTCTTCATCGTCTGGGCGCTGGCGCTGGCGCATGCGGTGCTGCGGCCGCCGCGGCGCGCCTGGATCGAGCTGTTCGTGCTGGGCGCCGCGGCCCTGGCGCTGCTGCCGGTGCTCAATGCGCTGACGACGGATCGCCCGTTGTGGCGCAGCCTGGCGCAGGGCGACTGGGCCTTCGCCGGCGTCGAGCTCGTGGGACTGGCCTTCGCGGCGCTGCTCGCCGGGCTGGCGAGGCGTGTGGCGCGGCATCGGCTCAAGGGGGCGCGGCCGGGCCGGGCGAGGGCCATCGGAACGCCGGCACGACCAGCGGCCGACGCCGCCGCGGCGGTGGAGGGCGCGCGATGACGCACTTCGCCAGCCTGCTGATCTGCGTCGGGGCCTTCGCCGCGCTGGCGATGGCGACGGAGCGCGCGCAGCAGGACGTCCTTGAGCGGACGTTGTCGCGAGACGCGACGCGCGCGCTGCGGATCATCGGCTGGGCGCTGCTGCTCGCGAGCCTGGCGATCGTCGTCGGCGCGCAGGGCTGGGGCCTGGGGCTGGTGAGCTACAGCGGGCACACGAGCGTCGCGGCCGGCCTTGTCTTCCTGGGGCTGATCGCGCGCCAGCGGCGCAAGGGCTGAGGGCGACTGGGCGGGTCTTGGGGCGGTGAAGGGTCAGCGGGCCGGTGCCGAGGCCGGCGTCGACACCGCCGCCGAAGCGGAGGCGGCCGGCAGCAGCGTGGCGCGGGCCTCGGCTTGGCGCAGGAAGTTGTCGTAGGCGCGGGTGGCGTCGTCGGCGTCGCGGCTGCGCAGCATCATGACCACCGTGCTGTGGCGGGTGAGGGCGGCGAAATACTCCTGCGTCTCCGCGCTCCAGACCAGGCGCACGACCTCGTCGCCAAAGCGCTGGCGGCGCAGGGTCTCCACCGCGCTGCCGAAGAAGCGCAGGTCCGGGCCGTCGGAGATCGGCGTCAGCGGCACGGCCGGCAGCAGCGGCTCGGGGAGCGTGGCCTCGGTCATCCGGCCGAGCAGCACCGGGCGCCCGACTTCGCCGGCGGCGGCCATGCGCCGGAAACTGTCGAAGCGTTGCCAAGCCTCGGCCTCGTCGGACGACACCAGCGTGCGCCGCAGCTCGCCGTGCTGCAGGACGGCCACGTAGAAGCGCCGAGGCACCGCGTTCGACCAGACCTCGATCGAGACATCGTCGACCTCGACGCGCCGCATCAGCAGCAGCGTGCGAGCGGCCAGACGCGCGCGCAGCTCGTCGATGTCCGCGGCCTCGGCGTTCACCGCCGGCGCGGCGGTGGCGACCGTGGAGATGGATGCCGTCGCCGCAGTCGTCGCCGCCAGCGCCGTCGCTTTCGAGGCGCCGCCCGGCTTGGCGATGCCGGTCGACGTCGAGCGTCTGGTGGCCTTCGAGCCCGTCGATGCCTTCGACGCTTGCGAGGCCTTCGATGGCTTCGAAGCCTTTGATGCTTTCGAGGCTTTCGGGCCCGTCGACGTCTTCGCGGCGCTCGTCGTTTTCGCGACTGGCGCGGCTTTCGCGGTTTTTGGGGCCCGCGTGGACGACGCCGAGTTCCGCTTGGACGACTGGGCGCTGGTGGTCTTCGCGCTGTTCGCCACCTTCGCCGGCGCCGCGGTCTCGGTCGCGGCCAGGGCCCGCGGCAGGGGCAGCCACGCCGAGATCAACAGCGCGAGGACGGAGCCGCGGAGACGCCAAAGGCTCCGGAGCGGGCGAGGGGACGGGTACATGAGCGGTCGGCATGGTACGACGGCCGCGTGCTTGGCAGGCGGGCGCAGCGCCCGGGCGTGTGGGGATTCGCGCTCCGGGATAATCCGCGCCCATGTCCCCGACGTTTTCCCCCTGGCGCCTGTCCGTCGCTCCCATGCTGGACTGGACGACCGCCGATTGCCGTTTCCTGCATCGGCTGCTGACGCGCCACACGCTGCTCTACACCGAGATGGTGACCACCGGCGCCATCCTGCACGGCGACCAGCCGCGTCACCTCGACTTCAATCCGGAGGAGCATCCGGTCGCGCTGCAGCTGGGCGGCTCCGAGCCGGCCGACCTGGCCGCCTGCGCCCGGCTGGCCGAGCAGTGGGGCTATGACGAGGTCAACCTGAATTGCGGCTGCCCCAGCGAGCGCGTGCAGCGCGGCGCGTTCGGCGCCTGCCTGATGGCCGAGCCGGCGCTGGTCGCCGATGGCGTCAAGGCGATGCGCGATGCCGTCTCCATCCCGGTCACCGTCAAGCACCGCATCGGTATCGACCGGATCGAGAGCTACGACTTCGTGCGGGACTTCGTCGGCCAGGTCGCCGAGGCCGGCTGCGAGGTCTTCATCGTCCACGCGCGCAACGCCTGGCTGCAGGGGCTGTCGCCGAAGGAGAACCGCGACATCCCGCCGCTGCGCTACGAGCTGGTCCATCGCCTCAAGCGCGAGTTCCCGCGGCTGACGATCGCGATCAACGGCGGCTTGAAGTCGGACGACGAGATCGCCGAGCAGCTGAACCACGTCGACGGCGTGATGATCGGCCGGCAGGCGTATCACGAGCCCTGGCAGATGGCGCACTGGGACCAGCGCTTCTTCGGCGAGGCGCAGCCGCGGGTCACGCGCCGCGAGGAGGTCGAGGAACAGTGGCTGGCCTACCTGGACCGCCAGGTCGCGCTGGGCCGGCCGTGGTCGCAGGCGATGCGCCACGCGCTGGGACTGTGGAACGGCCTGCCCGGCGCGCGCCGCTGGCGCCAGGTGTGGTCCGACCACAAGCTCAAGGCGATGGCGCCGCGCGAGGTGGCCCGCCTCGCGACCGAGGCCCGGCTGCAAGCCGTCGAGATCGCCAGCCAGCATCCGGCGTTCAAGCCGCCCGTCGAGTCCGCTCCTGCCACGGGTTGACCGCGTCGCGGATCAGGATCGCGCCATGGCTCCACAGGTGTTCTTCCATTGCTATCCGACGGTGCTCGGCCACTGCGGCATCGCGTGGACCGAGCGCGGCGTCGTCGGATCGCAGCTGCCGGAGGAGACGCCGTCGCTGACCCGCGATCGCATGTGGGTGCGCTTTCCGGCGGCGCGCGAGGTGGCGGCGTTCGGGGAACTGCCCGCGGCGGTGCAGGCGGCCTGCGAGGGCGTGCGGGCGCTGCTCGCGGGCGAGGCGCGCGACCTGCTCGAGGTCGAGCTCGACGACAGCGCGGTGCCGGCCTTCGATCGCGAGGTGCTGGCGCTGACGCGCCGCATTCCGGTCGGGCAGACGCTGACCTACGGCGAGGTCGCGATGCGGCTCGGCCAGCCCGGCGCAGCGCGCGCCGTCGGCCGCGCGGAGGGGCACAACCCGTTCGCGCCGATCGTGCCCTGCCACCGCGTGATGGGCGCGCCGTCGGCGGGCAAGGCGGCGAACCTCACGGGGTTCTCCGCGGCAGGCGGCGTGGCGACGAAGCTGAAGATCCTGGCGATCGAGGCCCGGGCCACCGGTCAGCAGGCGGGCGAACAGCAGGACCTGTTCTGAAGGGCTTTTCCCTGCGGACTACCGCTCCCGCTTGCGGGAGAGCCCCCTCACCCTAACCCTCTCCCCCTCTGGGGGCGAGGGGATGGCTCGCTGACGAGGGGAAATCTGGTCGAGGGCTGCTCCCGGAGCGTTGACTTGGGAGCGGGCGGCGGACTGCGCGCTGAACACTCCCTCTCCCGCTTGCGGGAGAGGGCAGGGGTGAGGGTCGTCGCAGCGCGCGGTGCCTCAATCCCAGGGCGCCGCTTCGGTGGCCAGGTCCTCATCCTTGGCCGGCGAGGCCGCCGCAGGCGCGGGCGCCTTCGCGCCGCCCGGCGCATGCTCGGCCGCGATCTTGGCCGACTGGCCGATGAAGTCCAGCTCGCCGCCCAGGCCCTCGATCATGTCGGGGATCAGCTGCGCGAGCTCGCCGGTCGCCAGCGCCGCGTCCACGTCGAAGGCCTCGTCCTTGGCCGGCTTGTCCCGCCCGTCGAAGACCACGTCCAGGAACTTGATGCCCTTGATCTGCATCGTGTCCGTCAGGGTGAAGGACACGCGCTCCTTCCAGGTCATCGCCAGGCGCGTCGGCATCTTGCCGCTGGTCAGGTGCGCCTTGACCTCGTCGGTGTCCAGGTTGTGGCGGGCGTAGCGCACCGCCGCCTTCATCTCGTCGGCGGCCTTGAGCTCGCAATCGCGGTCGATCACGAAGTCCTTGGGCGGCACGCCGTCCATCAGCCACGCCGCCATGCAGGCGGCCGGCGATTCGGCGCTCTGCAGCAGGTGCAGGTTGATCGACGAATCGGCCTTCACCAGCAGCGTGATCAGTTCGTCGGCCTTGCCGATCGAGCCCGCATCCACCATCAGCAGGCCCTGCTTGGGCGAGATCCACACCCGCAGGTGCGATTGCAGCGTGAACGCGCGCGGCAGCAGCTCCAGCGTGGCCTGCTCCTTCATGTCGCGCTGCTGCTTCTTGCCGGGCCGGCGGCCGGTCTCGAGCTCGATCCGCTCGACCATCTCCTCGACCTTCTCCCGCACCACCGAGCCGGGCAGCACCCGCTTCTCCATGCGCAGGCTCAGCAGCCAGTGGCCGTCGATCTCCTCCAGCAGCCGGGCGCCGGGCTCGCCGCGCGGCGGCACCCAGCCGGCCGACAGGGCTTCCGTGGCGCCGCAGGGCGCGAAACGCTCGTTCTCGAGGGCGTCCTCGAGCTTCTCGGCATTGGGCTGCCAGTCGTTGGACAGGCGGTAAACGATCAGGTTCTTGAACATCTGGAAACTGCGTCAGGCGGTGACGGCGCGCGCACGCGCCAGGAATGACAACGGGGCCAAGCGGACGACGCGTGGCCCCGTTCAAACGATGGGCGGATTGTCTCAAATCCGGCGGCCGGTCCGGACGCGGATCAACCCCCTTGCGTGACGACCCGTGCGCGTGCTCCAGGGCGCCGGGGCGTGCCGGTCAGGCCTGCCCCGCTTCGGCGGCGATCTGGCGCAGCGCCTGCTCGAAGGCCTCCGGCGGCTGGCCGCCCTGGATCAGGTACTTCTCGTTGATCACCACCGCCGGCACCGAGCTGATGCCGCGGCCCAGCCACAGCGATTCCGTCTGGCGCACGTCCTCGGCGAACTCGCCGCTGTCTACGACGCGGGCGGCCTCGGCGGCGTCCAGGCCGATCTCGCGGACCGCCGCCAGCAGCGTCTCGCGGTCACCCGGATTGCGGCCATGGGTGTGATATGCGGTCAGCAGCGCCAGCTTCAGGTCGCGCTGCGCCTGCGCGGACTGCAGGCCCGCCCAGTGCAGCAGCCGGTGCGCGTCGAAGGTGTTCCAGATGCGGCTGCGCGCGCCCTCGGTGAAGGTGAATCCGACGTCGGCGCCGCGCTGGCGCAGGTGGGCCCGGATCTGCTGGCGCTGCTCGCTGGTCGAGCCGTACTTGCGGGTGAGGTGCTCCTCGATGTCCTCCCCCTCCGGGGCCATCTGGGGGTTGAGTTCGAAGGGCTGGAAGTGCAGGTCGACGGCCACGTCCGGCAGGCGGGCGAGGGCGGTCTCCAGCGACTTCAAGCCCACCGCGCACCAGGGGCAGGCGACGTCGGAGACGAAGTCGATGCGCAGCGGGGGGAGGGTGGCGGCGGTGGCGGCGGGGGTGTCGTTCATGCCGGCGACTCTAGCCAGAAGCTCAAGTCAACACGCGGTCGCTGGGCTTTGCCAGGTAGAACCATTCGTGGCCGGGTTCGGCGTTGTTGTTGGGGAACACGATGCGGCCGCCGAAGGGCGCCAGCACCGGCGTGCCGTCGGCCCGCGTGCCGATGCGCTCGCCTTCCGCGATCGGGTCGAAGCTGGCCCACTGGCGCTCGAAGCGGTCGTCGACGCTCTCGCGGTCGATGACCTCGTAGAGCTGCAGCAGCTCCACCGGCCGCCTCGGATCGGCCGGCTCCACCGCGTCCGGCGCGACCATGCCCAGCAGCGCCAGCGTGCGCAGGATCGCCTTGAAGGCGACCTCCGGCCCCTGCGGGTCGGCGTGCTGGCCGCACTCCAGCGTGATGCTGTAGCCGCCGGTGCTGCGCATGTACTCGGTGGTGCCGACGCCGTAATGCGGATCCTGCTGCAGCGCCATGCGGCGCGAGCCGTCGGCGGCCTTCTCGGCGCGGCGCTTCAGGCCCAGCGCGTAGGTCGACAACCAGCCCTCGACGATGCGCGACGTGCCCACCGCGAGCGCCAGCGCGCTCTCGGCGGCCTGGTGGCGGAAGGGCTCGAGCTCGCCGTCGTTGTCGCGCGGGCCGAGCATCGCGAAGGCCGGCCCGGGATTGTTGAAGCTGTGCAGGTCCAGCATCACGTCGCTGGCGGCGATCCAGGGGCACAGGCGGTTGGCGATGCGGTCCTCGAAGTCCTGCGGGATCGGGTTGACGCGCAGGTTGCGGTTGAGGTTGCGCTCGCCCTCGCGGCGCTGCAGCCGGTGCGCCAGCGGGTTGACGATGGGGATCATCGTCAGCGTGCCCTTGAGCAGCGTGAGCCGGCCCTCGTCGAACATCCGCATCACGCGCTCGATCGCGCCGACGCCGGCGACCTCGTTGCCGTGCACGGCGGCCGTCACCAGCAGCTTCGGGCCGGGTTTCAGGCCGGCGAACTGGTGGACGCGGAGGTGGGTCGGGTGGTCGGTGCGGGCGTCGCTCATGGCGGGAGGGGCTCGAAAGGGGAAGCGCCGAGCATAGGCCCGCCGCGCGGACGCGCGTGCGCGCCGCGCATGCCGAAATCGCGACCGGCGATGAGTTCAGGTTGGCGCGCGGACGGCGCTCAGCCGCCGAGCAGCGCCTTCGCGTCGAGCGGCGTGTCGCAGGACCAGTGCGTGCTGGGCAGGTCGCCGGCGGGCGCGCCGTCGACCCAGCGCGTCAGCCGGTACAGCGTGCCGAAGGCGAAATCCGGCGGCGCCTCGCCCGCGCCGGCGAGCAGCTCGCCGCCGCGGCGCACGTTGTCGGCCATCCAGGCCGGCAGGCGCAGGTGATAAGGATTGCGCGCGATCTCGCCGTGGTGGCAGGCCAGCGCCCGCACCAGGCGCGCGGTGTCGCGCTGGCCGGTCTCGACCAGCGTGGTCGGCGCCGGCTGCGTCGCCCAGAACTCGGTGTGGGCGAAGACGGTGGAGATCCGCGCCTGGGTCAGCGCCTCGGTCACCAGCAGGTGGACGCCGATGTGGGTCGGAATGCCGTCGCCCGCATGCGGCACGAGGATCAGCGCCGGCTGCTCCGCCGCCAGCAACTCGGCGACCAGCCTGACCTGTTCCTGCCACAGCGGCGTGCGCGCGGCCGCGGCTTCCGGCTTGACCTGCTCGAAGCCGTCGGCGGCCAGCAGGCGCAGGTCGAAGCCCAGCACGTCGCAGGCGGCGCCCAGTTCGGCCCAGCGCTCGGCACGGCGTTGCTGCTTGCTGCCCAGGGTCACCGCGATGTTGGTCACCCGCCAGCCGGCTTCCTGGCGCAGGCGCAGCGGCAGCGCACCGACGATGCATTCGTCGTCCGGATGCGGCGCGAAGACCAGGACGTGTGGGGACGGATGGGCCGTGCGATCGGCAGCGCCGCGGGCGCCCGAAGGCGCCAAAGGACTGACACCGGTACGCAGTGGCTGCCCCAGGAGGGCATACCAGCTGCTGATCCAGGACTCCCAGTCCGCCTGGCTGGCGGTGGCGGCGACGACGGTCGGAAGCGGAGGCGTGAGGGCCGGGGAAGGGGCGTTCGCGTTCATCGGCGGGGATGGGCGGTTCGGAAGCGAGCGCTTCCGGCAAGTTCGATCAGCCCATCTTAGCGGGTGAATCCCTAAATGGTATTACATTGGTAGTAAAACTGGACTAAGACCGGTGGAATCCCTGGGCTCGACTGGTCTGGCGCGCCGGCCAGGTGGCGAGCATCACGCCGCCTAGCGCCAGCGCGTAGGCCACCAGCTGGATGGCGTTCATGCGTTCGCCGAGGAAGACCAGCCCCACCAGCGCGGTCGACACTGGCAGGAACACCATGAAGACGCCGGCCTTGGCCGCGCTGACGTGCTGCAGGCCCTTCATCCAGAGCCAGACCGTGACGGTGCTGGCGGCGATCGCGTAGAAGAGCAGCAGGCCCCAGTCCTTCACCGCGACGGCGCCAAAGTCGAAGTCCATGGCCTGCCACAGGCCCAGCGGCGTGACGAGCACCAGGCCCCAGAGGTTGATCAGCGCGCTGATGCGGCGCGGCGGCAGGTCGGCGGTCAGGCGTTTGCCGATGACGACGTAGCTGGCCTCGCAGCACATCGCGCCGACCAGCAACAGCGCGCCCCAGCCCGAGGTCGGCGCGCCAGCACCGTCGCCGTGCTTGCTGAGCGCCACCAGCGCGATGCCGCCGACCGCCATCGCGATGCCGGCCAGCGTGCGCGGGGCGATGCGCTCGCGCAGGAAGAGCCAGCTCATCAGCGCGACTGTCGCCGGGATGCCGGCCATGATCACGCCGGCCACGACCGCCGAGCTGTGCTTCATCCCGAACAGCAGGCAGATCGAGAACAGGAAGTTGCCGAAGAAGGATTCGAGGAAGAGCAGGAATCGGGTGCGGCGGGAGAGCGGTGCCTCGGCCGGCCCGCGACGCAGCCACGGGAGCATGAACACCGCGGCCATGCCAAAGCGCAGGAAGGCCAGCAGGAAGACCGGAAAGACCAGCACCAGCAGCTTGGACAGCCCGACGTAGCTGCCGATCACGCTGGTGCTGGCGGCCAGGCTCAGGTAGGAGAGCCAGGGGACGTGATGGCCCGGATGGTCGTGTGAGCCGTGCCGGCCGTGCGGCGCGGGGCTGTCGGGCGGTGGGAGCGCCGCGGCGGGCGCGGCGGGCGGATCGGTCGTGACGCTGGACATGGGGCGGGATGATGCCCGAGGCCGCGGCGGGCGCGCCCGGCCTCGGGGCGGGGTTACTTCAGGCGTCGCAAGGCCACGCGGATCGCGTCGATCATGCGGTCCAGGTGCTCGCGCTCCGCGATCAGCGGGGGCGACAGCGCCAGGATGTCGCCCGTGGTGCGGATCAGCACGCCTTGCTGCCAGCAGTCGAGGAAGGTCTCGAAGGCGCGTCGGGTCGGCTCCCCGACGCGCGGCGACAGCTCGACGCCGCCCACCAGCCCGAGATTGCGCACGTCGATCACATGCGGCTCGCCGCGCAGCGCATGCAGCTGCTCGGCGAAGTAGCCCTGGAGCTCCGCGGCCCGCGTCAGCAGGCCGTCCTCGGCATAGGTGTCCAGCGTCGCCAGCCCCGCCGCGCAGGCCAGCGGATGCGCCGAGTAGGTGTAACCGTGGAAGAACTCGATCAGGTGGTCCGGCCCCGTCATGAAGGCGTCGTGGATGCGCTGCTGCGCCAGCACCGCGCCCATCGGCACGCAGCCGTTGGTCAGGCCCTTGGCGACCGTCATCAGGTCCGGCGTCACGCTGAAGGTCTGCGCCGCGAAGGCCTGCCCGGTGCGGCCGAAGCCGGTGATGACCTCGTCGAAGATCAGCAGGATGCCGTGCCGGTCGCAGATCTCGCGCAGGCGCTGCAGGTAGCCCTGCGGCGGGATCAGCACGCCCGCCGAACCGGCCACCGGCTCGACGATCACCGCCGCGATCGTCGACGCGTCATGCAGCGCGACCAGGCGCTCCAGGTCGTCGGCCAGTTCCGCGCCATGCGCCGGCAGGCCGACGCTGAAGGCGTTGCGGGCGATGTCGTGGGTGTGGCGCAGGTGGTCGACGCCGGCCAGCAGCGTCCCGAACATCTTGCGGTTGGCGACCATGCCGCCCACCGACATGCCGCCGAAGTTGACGCCGTGATAACCGCGCTCCCGGCCGATCAGGCGGGTGCGCTGGCCTTCGCCGCGGGCGCGGTGGTAGGCGAGCGCGATCTTCAGCGCCGTCTCCACCGACTCCGAGCCGGAGTTGGTGAAGAACACCTTGTTCATGCCTTCGGGCGCGATGCCCGCCAGCCGCGAGGCCAGCTCGAAAGCCTTGGGATGGCCCATCTGGAAGGGCGGGGCGAAGTCCAGCTCCGCCGCCTGTTCCTGGATCGCCCGCACGATGCGCGGCCGGTTGTGGCCCGCGTTCACGCACCACAGGCCGGCGACGCCGTCCAGGATCTGTCGCCCCTGGTCGTCGGTGAAGTACATGCCGTCCGCGCGCGTCAGCAGGCGCGGCGACTGCTTGAACTGCCGGTTGGCGGTGAACGGCATCCAGTAGGCGTCGAGGTCGGGACGGGTGGGGGTGGACATGGCGGGGCTCCCGGGGCGGCGCATTCGGCGCGGGTGATCGATCGGGGCAGTCTAGGCAAGCCGGCGCGCAATCGGTGAGCGTTCCGGCGGCGGGTAAACCCGCGACGGCGCAATCCAATGCGGCCGTGGACGCCATTCGTCGAACACAATGCCGCCCATGCTCAAGGAAGTGCAATTGGATGCGATCGACCGCGCGATCCTCGCGGTCTTGCAGCGCGACGCGCGGATCTCCAACCAGGACCTCGCCCAGCAGGTCCACCTGTCGCCGTCGGCCTGCCTGCGGCGCGTGAAGCGGCTGGAGGACAGCGGCGTCATCGACCGCGTCGTCGCGCTGCTCAATCCCAAGGCGATCGGCAAGCCCGGCACCAGCTGGACCATCGTCAACCTGGAGCGCATGACCCCGGCGGCGCTCGCCGAGTTCGAGCAGGCGGTGAAGGACGCGCCGGAGCTGCTCGACTGCTTCTACGTCGCCGGCACCAACGACTACCTGCTGCGCTTCGCCTACAAGGACGCCGAGGACCTGGAACGCCTGCACACCCACGTGCTGATGCAGCTGCCGGGCGTGGCCAAGGCCAATTCGATGCTGGTGCTGCGCACGGTGAAGAAGACCAGCGCCTTTCCGCTGGACTGAGCGCGACGGCGGGCGCTCAGGCGGCGCGCGGCCGCAGCACGCGCAGCATCGGCAGCAGCTGGATCAGCAGCATCGCGCCCAGGATCAGCGCGCAGCCCAGCAGGCCGGCGGCATTGAGCCGGTCGCCCATCATCAGATAGCCGAAGACGGCGGCGAACAGCGTCTCGGACGACAGGATGATCGCGGCGTCCGCCGCGTGGGCATAGCGCTGCGCCACCACCTGCCCGGTGAAGGCGATGCCCACCGACAGCACGCCGGTGTAGAGGATGGGCCCGGCGGCGGCCTGGATGCCGGCCCAGCTCCAGGACTCGAAGGCGAGGGCCCAGGCCAGCGCCACCACGCCGCAGAACAGGAACTGGCCGCCGGCCACGGTGAACGGCGCGTTCATCCGGTCCGCGACCATGCCCACCAGCAGCACATGCACCGCCCAGGGCAGCGCGGAGGCGATCACCCAGGCGTCGCCCAGGCCGATGTCCAGTTCATGCGCGCCCGACAGCAGGAAGGCGCCGACCAGGCAGGCCAGCGCGCCCGGCCACACCGACCAGTGCGGCAGGTGGCGCAGCAGCAGCCAGCCCAGCAGCGGCACCAGCGGCACGTACAGCGCGGTCAGGAAGCCGGCGTTGGTGACGGTCGTGTACTGGATGCCGATCTGCTGCAGCGCCGCGCCGGTGGTCAGCAGCGCGCCCAGGCCCATGATCTTCAGCGCGTCGCCGCCGCGCAGCACCGTCGCGCCGGGCGCGCGGCGTTCCCGCACGATCAGCGGCAGCACCACCAGCGCGCCGATCAGGAAGCGGATGCCGGTGAACATCATCGGCCCGATGCTCTCCATCCCGTGGGCCTGGGCGACGAAGGCCGAGCCCCAGATCATCGCGATGAGGGTCAGCAGCAGGTTGGCTTGGATGCGGGTCATGGGGCGGAGTGTCGACGATGGCGGAGGACGGGCCGGGGCGCAGCTTCGCGCCAGCCTTCATGAGCGGAGATAAGCGAGTTCTTCGTCGCTGAAGCCGGCGGCGCCGCGGGCCTCGAGGTTGAAGGGCGGGCGCAGCTTCGGCGCTTCGTGGCGCTCGACCAGCTCGGGGTAGAGCGCGACCGGATCCAGGCCGCGCTCGCGGCACAGGTGGCGGTACCAGTGGTTGCCGATGCGCACGTGCCCGACCTCGTCGCGCAGGATCACGCCGAGGATCTCCACCGCGCGCGCGTCGCCGGCCTTGGCGAACTTGGCCTGCAGCGGCGGCGTCGCGTCCAGCCCGCGCGCTTCCAGCGTGCGCGGCACCAGCGCCATGCGGGCGAGCACGTCGCCGGCGGTGCGCATCGCCATCGTCCACAGGCCGTCGTGCGCGTCGAAGTCACCATAGGCGCGGCCCAGGCCGCGCAGGTGCTCATCGAGCAGCGTGAAGTGCAGCGCCTCCTCGGCCGCGACCCGCAGCCAGTCGAGGTAGTAGGCGCGCGGCATGTCGGGGAAGCGCCAGACGGCATCCAGCGCTAGGTTGATCGCGTTGAATTCGATGTGCGCGATCGCGTGCAGCAGCGCCGCGCGACCCTCCGGCGTGTAGGGCGACCGCGAGGCCACCTGCAGCGCGGCCACCAGCCGGGGCCGGGCGGGACGACCGGGGGGCTCGGTGTCCGGAACGAGGCGGGCGGCGGTGTCGAGCCAGACCTCGGGCGCGAGGGCGGGGCTGGTGCCGCAGTCGGGGCTGGGGGTGATGGGCGCGCCGTCGGCGGCGGGCGAGGCGGACGGTGCGCCTGTCATGGCCGTCGCGGCGGCGTGCAGCTCGCGAGCCGCGGCCGCCTTGGCCTGCGGGTCCGCGATCAGAAGGACCTGCAGCGCGCGGGTTCGAAGTTCCATTCGTAGAATTATCCCTTTTGGAGAAACGCATGGCCGTCTACCGCCTCGGCGAGCACACGCCGGAACTCGGCGCCGGCGTCTGGGTCGCCGAGAGCGCGCAGGTCATCGGCCGCGTCACGCTCGAGGACGAGGTCAGCATCTGGTTCAACGCGGTGCTGCGCGGCGACAGCGACCACCTCACCATCGGCGCCGGCAGCAACATCCAGGACGGCAGCGTGCTGCACGCCGATGCCGGCATGCCGCTCACCCTGGGGCGCAACGTCACGGTGGGCCACCAGGCGATGCTGCATGGGTGCACCGTCGGCGACAACGCGCTGATCGGCATCGGCGCCGTGGTGCTCAACGGCGCGCGCATCGGCGCGAACTGCCTGGTGGGCGCCGGCTCGCTGGTCACCGAGGGCAAGGCGTTCCCTGACGGCAGTCTGATCATGGGCTCGCCGGCCAAGGTCGTGCGTGAGCTCACCCCGCAGCAGATCCAGGGCCTGGCCATGAGCGCGGCCCATTACGTGCGCAACGGGCGCCGCTATGCCGAAGAGCTGATCCGCATTGACGATCCGCGTTCCGCCCCCAGATCACCCGAATTCAAAGGAGTCCCATGACCACGTCGACCAAGCCCGCGCCCAGCGAGCTCCACAAGTTCCTCTTCGAAGGCCTGCCGGTGCGCGGCATGCTGGTCCGCCTGGACGAGAGCTGGAAGGAGCTGCTGGGCCGGCGCAAGGAGCCGCTGACACCGGCGGTGCGCGACCTGCTGGGCCAGATGACGGCGGCGGGCGTGCTGATGCAGGCCAACATCAAGTTCAATGGCGCGCTGGTCTTCCAGGTGATGGGGGACGGCCCGCTGAAGCTGGCGGTGGTCGAGGTCCAGCCGGACATGAGCTTCCGCTCGACGGCCAAGACGCGCGAGGCCGTGCCGGATGACGCGACGCTGCAGCAGATGCTGAACGTCCACGGCCAGGGGCGCTGCGCGATCACGCTCGATCCGAAGGACCGCCTGCCGGGCCAGCAGCCTTACCAGGGCGTGGTGCCGCTGAGCGGGCCGGACGGCCAGCCGCTGGAGAAGCTCAGCGACGTGCTGCGGCACTACATGCGGCAGTCTGAGCAGCTCGAGAGCACGCTGGTGCTGGCGGCCAACGACCAGCTCGCGGCGGGCCTGCTGATCCAGCGCCTGCCCATCGAAGGCGAGGGCAACCTCGAGGCGGGCGCCAGTTCCGGCGTCGTGCGCGAGGAGATGGAAGAGGCCTACAACCGCATCAGCATGCTGGCCGCGACCTTGACGGCCGAGGAGCTGCTGACGCTGGATAGCGACACCATCCTGCGCCGGCTGTTCTGGGAGGAAACGGTGCGCCGCTTCGACCCGCAGTACCCGCGCTTCGCCTGCACCTGCTCGCGCGAGCGCGTCGGCCGCATGCTGCTGGGGCTGGGTCGCCAGGAAGTGGACGAGGTGCTGGCGGAGCTGGGCGGCGTCGAGATCGGCTGCGAGTTCTGCGGCAACCACTACGTCTTCGACGCGGTCGATGTCGGCGAGCTCTTCACCGACCCGCAGAACCAGGCCCCGGGCTCCAGACAGGTCCAGTGAGCGTCAGCGCGGATCCTGGTCCACGCGGATCACGCGATCCAGCGCGGTGGCCTTCACCCGCCCGTTGCCCTGCGCCTTGAAGTAGGCCTCCAGCGCCTCGACGTCCATCGGCCCGGTCTGCAGGAAGCGGGCTTCGGTGAAGGTCTTGAAGCTGTCCCCGCCGACCTGCAGGAAGTTGTTGATGGCGACGCGGACCTTCTGCTCGGGCGCGATCGCGCGACCGTCGAGCGTCATGCTGCCGGGCACCACGCGCGAGCCGACCGGACGGCGCTTGTCCCAGCGGTAGCTGAAGCCCTGCGAAGTCTGCAGCGGCAGCCACTTGGCGTCGCCGGCCCACCACTGTTCCTCGAGCGCCCGCTGCAGCTGGGCGCCCGACATCTCCACGACCACCAGCGCGTTCGAGAACGGCAGCGCCGCGAACAGGTCGCCGAAGGTGACGCTGTCGTCCGGACGATGGATCAGGCCGGTGCGCACGCCGCCGACGTTCTGGAAGGCGACCTGCGCGCCGCCGTTCTCCGGCGCGCGCGTCGCGGCCAGCATCGCATCGGCCACGAGCTGGCCCATCGTCGTGCCGCCGCCGTCGCCGCGGTCATCGCCTTCCTTGCTCAGCGCCTGCGCGAGGAAGCCGACCCGGCGCTCGATCAGCGGCTGCGCCACCTGCTGGTAGCTGCTGATCAGCAGGGTCTGGCGCGGGTCCCTGGCGGTCTCCGGACGCACCACCACGTTGTTGGCGCGGGCCTCCGTCAGGGTGCCGGTGGCGCGGTCCAGCGTCAGGTCGATCTCGGTGACCAGGGTGCCGTACTTGTCGCCGCTGGTGACCAGGCGGCCGTCGATGCGGCAGTTGTAGGCGCGGTGCGTGTGGCCCGACACGATCAGCCCGACGCGCTTGTCCAGCTTCTTGACGATGTCCACGATCGGCCCGGAGATCCCGGGGCAGTCGTTGATGCCGCCGCTCGGGTAACCGCCCTCGTGGATCAGCACGACGATCGCATGCACGCCCTGGCGCTCGAGTTCGGGCGCCAGGCGGTTGATGGTCTCGGCCTCGTCGTCGAAACGCAGCCCGCGGATGCCGGTGGGGCTCACCAGTTCCGGCGTGCCCTTCAGCGACAGCCCGATGAAGCCCACCGGCACGCCGTCGAAGCGCTTGATCGCATAGGCGGGCAGCACCGGCTGGCCGGTCTTCTCGTCAATGGTGCTGGCGGCCAGGTACTGGTACTTCGCGCCCTTGAACTCGGTCGGGCCCTTGCAGCCGTCCTTCGGGTGGCAGCCGCCGCGCTGCTTGCGCAGCAGTTCGGTGATGCCCTGGTCGAACTCGTGGTTGCCGACCGAGGAGATGTCCAGCCCCATCAGGCCCAGCGACTCGATCGTCGATTCGTCATGGAACAGCGCCGACAGCAAAGGGCTGGCGCCGACCAGGTCGCCGGCGGCCACGAACACGTGATTGGGATTCTTCGCCTTGAGCTGCGCGACGAGCGTTGCCATGCGTTCGGCGCCGCCGGCCTGGAGCGTGATCGTCTTCGCCGGATCCTGCGGGTCCGGCAGCTTGATGCCGCCGGCCGGGGGCAGCAGGTTGCCGTGGAAATCGTTGATCGCCAGCACCTTGACGGCGACCGTCCCGGTGGCGGCCTTGGCCGGCGCCACTGGCGCGTTCAACGTGGGTGGCAGCGGCGCCTGGGGGCCGGTGGAACTCAGCGAGCCGCAGGCGGCGAGCAGCGCCGCGCTCAGCAGCATCGACAGCGCGCCCAGCGGGCGGCGCACGGAAGGACGGGTCATCGGGAAGGCTCCTGGGGCGCCGGATCAGAGGATCGCAAATGTTTGCGGTCCGGAACGCGGCGGATTGTGCCTCGCCCGCATGGCCGGATCGTGAGGGCGGCGTTCAGGCGCGCGGCTGGCGTTCCAGGAGGCGGGCGGCGTGCTCGCAGGCCGGGTCGTCGCAGCGTTCGCAGCGCCAGTCGCCGCCCAGCTGTTCGCCGCGCTGCAGCAGTCGACCGAAGAGACCGTCCTCGCGACCGAGGTGCGGACGCAGCAGCGGCCCGAGCGCGTTGAGCGCCTGCCGCAGCCGCTCCGGACCGGCGCCCGACACCAGGCTGTAGCCCAGTCCCGCGTCCCGCAGCGCCCGCCGCAGCAGGCGATCGGTGGGTTGCTGCGCATGGGGGCCGTCGCGCAGGCCGTCGCCGACCCACGGCAGGTCCAGCGCCATCAGCAGGGTCGCATCCATGCGGGCCTGGATGCGCAGCGCGAAGGGATGGAGCGAGGTGTCGCCGAAGAGCTGCTCGCTGTAGACCGCGGTCATCAGCGGCGTGGTGTCGTGCAGGACCAGGTCGTGGTCGGCGGCGACGGCCTCGGCGCGGCGCCACTGTTCCTCGGCGATCGAGCGCTGCTCGTCGGGGCGCGGGGTGCGGCCTTCGCGCTCACACCACTCGCGCAGGAATTCGCCCACCAGCGCGCAGCGCAGCCGCGTCTGCGACTGCAGGTGATCGAGCAGGTCCACGCCGAGCTGGCTTTTGCCGGTGCTCTCGGCGCCGACCAGGGCGATGTGCAGCGTCATGGGGGGAGGGCCTGCGAGGACGGCGGCGGTCGATCGCGGGATCAGGCGGCGACCGTCGCCGGCCGCAGCTGTCGCTGCCACGCGCGCCAGCCGGCCACCGACATCGGCACGAACACCGCGTACAGCACCACCGTCAGCCAGTAGCCCTTCAGCGCGAAGAGCCCGATGCTGACCAGGTTGACGATCACCCAGACGGGCCAGTTCTCCTGGTACTTCCGGCCCAGCAGCCACTGGCCGGTGATGCTGGCCACCGTGGGGAGGGCATCCCAATAGGGGAGGGGGGAATCGGTGCGGTGCTGCAGGAACAGCCCCAGCAGCGGCCAGGCGGCCAGCGTGACCAGCAGCGCGGTGACGCGGCCCTTGGGGCCGAGCGTGCGCACATGCAGTGTGTCGCCCTCGGCGGTGCGGCCGCGCAGCCATTGCCACCAGCCCCACAGCGCCAGCGCGGCGAAGAGCAGCTGCAGCGAGGCCTCGCCGTAGAGCTTGCCGCTCCAGAACAGCAGGAAGTAGAGCAGCGAGCTGGTCAGCGCCAGCGGCCAGGCCAGCACCTGCACCCGCATGTTGCACACGACCATCCAGATCGCGAGCACGAAGGCGACCAGCTCCAGCCAGCTGATGGGACTGCCCAGCGCGGTGAACGCCGGCGCGAGGGCCAGGTTGAGCGATTGATCGAGGGCGGCCGACAACGGCCCGAGCAGCGCATCCATCCGCGAGAGCATGCAGGAAGTGGGGAAGTTCAGCGGCGCAGCGGGACGAAGACCTCGTCCGGCTTGACCATGCCCAGCTCCATGCGGGCCTTTTCCTCGACCATCTCGAGGCCTTCGCGCAGGTCGAGCAGTTCGGCCTGCAGCTGCGCGTTGCGGGCGCGGGCCTTCTCGTTGGCCTCGGCCTGCTCGCGCAGTTCCGCGCGCAGCTGGACACCACGGGCCAGACCGCCCTTGCCGAACCAGAGCTGGGCCTGGATGGCGACAAGGAAGGCGGTGAGGACGATGGCCAGGGCTTTCACAGGCCGCGAGTGTAGCCGCCTCGCGTGGCGGCCCGTGCCCAGGCCGCCCGCACGAGCCCCGGATTCACGGGGATCCGTGGCGTTCGCGACGCACCCGGCAATGCAAAAGGGCGAGCCCGATGGACTCGCCCTTCTTCGTCGCCAGGCGGCCGGACCCCGATGGGGTCAGGCCGCGCGCAGGCTCAGCGCAGGTTGTAGAACGCGGCGCGGCCCGGATAGACCGCCACGTCGCCCAGGTCTTCCTCGATGCGCAGCAGCTGGTTGTACTTGGCCATGCGGTCCGAGCGCGACAGCGAGCCCGTCTTGATCTGGCCGGCGTTCAGGCCGACGGCGATGTCGGAGATGGTCGAGTCCTCGGTCTCGCCCGAGCGGTGCGAGATCACGGCCGTGTAGCCGGCGCGCTTGGCCATCTCGATGGCGGCGAAGGTCTCGGTCAGCGTGC
>Ga0209370_1000353_pt1 | contig 70249 bp, 32 predicted proteins | sample AgamicAtPrz_FD_187164 | JGI IMG/M metagenome (GOLD analysis project Ga0209370, IMG submission 187164) | Agave microbial communities from Guanajuato, Mexico - At.P.rz (SPAdes) (version 2) | ecosystem: Host-associated > Plants > Phyllosphere > Phylloplane/Leaf | place: Guanajuato, Mexico...
TGCCGATCGGCGCGCCGATCACCGGCATCTCGACGTGGGTGCTCGATGGCGACCTCAACGCGGTGCCTCCCGGCGTGCCGGGCGAGCTGTACCTGGGAGGAATCGGCTTGGCGCGCGGATATCACGACCGCGCCGGACTCACGTCCGAGCGCTTCGTCGCCAATCCGATGGCCGTTGATGGCAGCCGGCTCTATCGCACCGGCGACCTCGTGCGATGGAACGCCGAAGGGCAGCTCGACTACCTCGGCCGCATCGATCACCAGGTCAAGATCCGCGGCTTCCGGATCGAGTTGGGCGAGATCGAAGCGCAGTTGTTGGCGCAACCAGGCGTGCGCGAGGCCGTGGTCGTGGCGCTGCAGACGCCCACCGGCGCGAGGTTGGTGGCATACGCCTCTGCGCACGCGACGGCGTCCGCGCAGCCCGGAGCGGCGGCGCAGCCCGACGGCGCACTCGACACCGACATCCTGCGCGAGGCGCTCGGCCGGACCTTGCCCGAGTACATGATCCCCAGCGCCATCGTGGTGCTCGACACGCTGCCCCTGAACCCCAGCGGCAAGGTCGATCGCAAGGCCCTGCCGGCGCCGGACCTCCATGCCCAGTCAGCGGCGGCCTACGAGGCCCCGCAGGGCGAGGTCGAAGCGACCATCGCGTCGATCTGGCGTGACCTGCTCGGCGTGGAGCGCGTCGGCCGGTGGGACAGCTTCTTCGAACTGGGCGGGCATTCGCTGCTCGCGATCCAGCTGCAGGCGAGACTGCGCCAGTGCGGTTGGCCATCGGAGATGCGGGCCTTGTTCCTCCATCCGCGACTCGCCGATTTCGCGTCAGCCGTGGTCCAGTCGGCGGGCGTGACCGTCCCCGTCGCAGACCCCGACGCCAATGCGGCGACCATCCCGGCCGGCTGCACCGCGCTCGAGCCGGGCATGCTGCCGCTGGTCGACCTCGACACGGCCGAGCTGCGGCGCATCGAGGCCGCGATCCCCGGTGGCGCGGCCAACATCCAGGACATCTACCCGCTCGCGCCGCTGCAGGAGGGCATGCTCTTCCATCACCTGATGCAGGAGCAGGGCGACGCGTATGTGATCTCGCTGCTGCTGCGCTTCGACGGCGAGGCACGGTTGACGCGTTTCATCGACGCGTTGAATCAGGTCATCGCGCGCCACGACATCCTGCGCACCGCCGTCGTGTGGGAAGGACTGGGCGAGCCGGTGCAGGTCGTCTGCCGCGCCGCTCCGCTCACCCTCGAATGGCTGCCGATCGACGAGGCCGACCGCGCCGCGGGCCGTGCCGCGGAGCGGCTGGCGGCCCACGTGGATCGCCGATCCTTCCGCATCGACGTGCGCCGCGCGCCGATGGTGCGGGCCATCGCGGTCCACGATGCGCCCAGCGGCCAGTGGCTGCTGCAGCTGCCCAGCCATCACCTTGCGCTCGACCACACGGCCGAGAAGCTGATGATCGAGGAGATCGCGCTGATCCTGCAGCAGCGTCATGCCGAGTTGCCCCGGCCGGTGCCGTACCGCCGCTACGTGGCGCAGGCGCGCGCGGGCATGAGCGGGGACCAGCACGAGGCTTTCTTCCGGCAACTGCTGGGCGGCGTGGACGAGGTGACCGCGCCTTTCGGTCTCGTCGACGCGCGACTGGATGGCAGCGCGAACGAGGAGTCGCGCCTGACCTTGCCGCCGGCGCTGTCGACCGAGTTGCGCGAGCAGGCGCGCCGCCAGGGCGTGAGCGCGGCGACCTTGTTCCACCTCGCCTGGGCGCTGGTGCTGGCGCGCACGGCGGGGCGCGACGACGTGGTCTTCGGCACGGTGCTGTTCGGCCGCATGCAGGGCGGCGACGAGGCGCATCGCGCGATGGGCATGTTCATCAACACGTTGCCCCTGCGGGTCGAGCTGCGCGGGCGCAGCGTCTCGCAGGGCTTGCGGGAGACGCATGAGCGGCTCACCGGCCTGCTGCACCACGAGCATGCGCCGCTGTCGCTGGCCCAGCGCTGTAGCGGGTTGCCCGGTGGCACGCCGCTGTTCTCCAGCCTGCTGAACTATCGCCACAGCGGTCCGCGCCGCGGCGAGGACGGTGCGGACGCGGTTTGGGACGGCATGACGCTGGTCGGCGCGAAGGAGCGGACCAACTATCCGTTCACGCTCTCGGTCAATGACCGCGGGGAGGTCTTCGAGCTGGTGCTGCAGGTCGAGCGCTCGGTGCGTGTGGCGCGGATGCAGGCTTATCTGGAAGCGGCCGTGCGCGGCATCGTCGACGCGCTGGCTGCGGGCGGCGGGCAAGCCTTGCATGCGCTGAGCGTCCTCGGGCCGGAGGAGGCAGCGACCTTGACGCGTTGGAGCGAGGTGCCGCCGTCTGCTGACGAGGCCGTGCCGATGCACCGTCTCATCGAGCGCCGGGCGGCGATCGATCCGCATGCACCGGCGCTGGTTTTTGGGCAGAGCGCGCTGACTCGCGGTCAGCTCAATGCGCGTGCGAACCGGCTGGCGCATCGCCTCATCGCGCTGGGCGTGCGCCCGGACTCGCGCGTGGGACTGGCCGTCGAGCGCTCGTTGGAGATGATGATCGGCGCGCTGGCCATCCTGAAGGCCGGCGGCGCCTACGTACCGCTCGACCCCGAGCTGCCCGCCGATCGGCTGGCCTACATGCTCGAGGACAGCGGCGTGTCGCTGGTGCTGACGCAGCCACATCTGCGCGCGAAGCTGCCGGCGGGGCAGGGCGTCGAGTTGGTCGACATCGACCCCGCGGATAGCGCCGATGAACGTCTGAGCGCATCGCCAGCGAATCCCGACGTCGAGGTCCACGGCGAGAACCTCGCCTACGTGATCTACACCTCCGGCTCGACGGGGCGGCCCAAGGGCGCGGCCAACAGGCACGTCGCGCTGCACAACCGCTTGGCATGGATGCAGCGCGCCTACGCGCTGAGCGCTGCCGACACGGTGCTGCAGAAGACGCCGCTGAGCTTCGACGTCTCGGTGTGGGAGTTGTTCTGGGCGTTGGCCGAAGGCGCACGACTCGCTATCGCCGCGCCAGGCGATCATCGCGATCCGCGGCGGCTGGTCGCGCTCATCAACGCGCACCAGATCACCACGATCCACTTCGTGCCGTCGATGCTGCAGGCCTTCCTGGCGCATGACGGCGTCGAGGCCTGCACCTCGCTACGGCGCATTGTGTGCAGCGGCGAGGCGCTGCCGGCCGAGGCTCAAACCGCCGTGTTCCGGCGCCTTCCGAAGGCGGGCCTCTACAACCTGTACGGCCCCACCGAAGCGGCCATCGACGTCACGCATTGGACTTGCCGGGACGACGGCCGCAGCCAGGTGCCGATCGGCGCGCCGATCACCGGCATCTCGACGTGGGTGCTCGATGGCGACCTCAACGCGGTGCCTCCCGGCGTGCCGGGCGAGCTGTACCTGGGGGGCATCGGCCTGGCGCGCGGTTATCACGATCGCGCCGGCCTGACTTCCGAGCGCTTCATCGCCAATCCGATGGCTACCGACGGTAGCCGGCTCTATCGCACCGGCGACTTGGTGCGATGGAACGCCGAAGGCCAGCTCGACTACCTCGGCCGCATCGATCACCAGGTCAAGATTCGCGGCTTCCGGATCGAGCTGGGCGAGATCGAAGCGCAGTTGCTGGCGCAGCCCGGCGTGCGCGAGGCCGTCGTCGTGGCGCTGCAGGCGCCCACCGGCGCGAGGTTGGTGGCATACGTCTCTGCGCACGCGACGGCGTCCGCGCAGCCCGGAGCGACGGCGCAGCCCGAAGGCACACTCGACACCGAGGTCCTGCGCGAGGCGCTCGGCCGCGCCTTGCCGGAGTACATGGTCCCCAGCGCCATCGTGGTGCTCGACACGCTGCCGCTGAACCCCAGCGGCAAGGTCGATCGCAAGGCGCTGCCGGCGCCGGACCTCCATACCGCATCGGCAGTCGCCTACGAGGCGCCGCAGGGCGAGGTCGAGACCGCCATCGCCGCGGTCTGGGCCGACGTGCTCGACGTGGACATCAGCCGCGTGGGCCGTCACGACAACTTCTTCGAAGTCGGCGGAGATTCCATCCTCAGCCTGCAGATCATTGCCCGCCTGCGTCGCACCGGATGGCATCTGACGCCGCGGCAGATTTTCGAGTTGCAGACGATCGCCCGTCTCGGCGTTGCAGCGCAGCGGATCGACGACGGCGCGCTGGCAGCGCCCGGCCCGGCATCACCGCTCGGTCGCCTCGACGACTTCCTCGATGCCGACGCCATCGCCGCGCTGCCGATCGACCCCGCCTCGATCGAGGACGTCTACCCGCTGGTGCCGACGCAGGAAGGCATGCTGCTGCACTCGGTCGAGGCGCCGGACTCCGGCCTCTACGTGAACCAGCTGAACGTCGAGGTCCGCCACCTCGATCCCGATCGCCTGGAGGCGGCGTGGCGCGTGATGGTCGCGCGGCACGCGATGCTGCGCACCGCCGTGTTGTGGCAACCCGGCATGACTCGCCCGCTGCAACTGGTGCTGCGCGAGGCGCCCAGCGCCATGACGCGGCTGGACTGGCGCGGCGAGGCGGACCCCGCGCGTCGCATCGCCGACTTCGCCCGCGCCGAGCTCACGCGCCCGATCGACTGGCTCCGCCCGCCGCTCTCGCGGGTTGCCGTGATCCAGCTGGACGAGGATCGTCACCAGCTCGTGTGGACCCGCCACCACCTGCTCTCCGACGGCTGGAGCGATGCCCGCCTGATGGCGGAATGGCTGCGCTGCTACGCCGGCGAGGCGCTGCCTTCGGCGCCGCCGCGCTACGGCGACTTCGTCCGCTGGCTGCAGCGGCAGGATGCCGGCGCGCCGCAGGCCTTCTGGACCGAGGCGCTTGCGGCCCTCGACGGCCCCACGCTGCTGGCCGAGTCCACCCGCGCCGCGCCCGGCCGCTCGGGCTTCGAGAAGCGCTACTCGCGTTTCGACGCCGCGCGCTCCGCGGCGCTGACGGCCTTCGCCCAGCGCGAGCGCGTGACGGTGAACACCCTGGTGCAGGCCGCCTGGGCCGTGCTGCTGCACCGGCACACCGGCCGCGACCGCGTGGTCTTCGGCGCCACCGTTGCGGGCCGTCCCGCCACGCTGCCGGGCGCGGAGGAGATGCTGGGCCTGTTCATCAACACCGTGCCGGTGCCCGTCACCTGGGACGCCAGCCAGCGGGTCGGCGACTACCTGCGCGCCGTGCAGGACACCAACCTGCGCCTGCGCGACCACGAGCACGCCGCGCTGGCCGACGTGCAGCGCTGGGCCGGCTCCTCCGGCCGGCCGCTGTTCGACAGCATCATCGTCTTCGAGAACGCACCGATCGACCGCGCGCTGCGGCAGCTCGGCCAGTACGGCCTCGAGTTCGACGAGATCGGCGGGGAGGGCCTGACCGGTTACGCGATGGACCTGCAGGTCGTCGCCGGCGACCGGCTGGTGATCGAGTACTGCTACAGCCGCCGCGATCTCGACGACGCCTTCGTCGAGAGGCTGCGCACCCAGATGGAGACGCTGCTGGACGACATGGCCGCCGACCCGTCGGCGCCGCTGGGCGAGCTGCGCTGGCTGGACGCGCCGGCGGCACGGGCGCTGCGCGCGCTCGGGCAGGGCGGTGGTGGCCTGGCCGAGCCGCGGCCGGCGCCGGTGCATCGCCTGATCGAGCGCCAGGCCGCCATCCGCGGCGAGGCCATCGCGCTGCTGCTGGGCGACGAGGAACTGAGCTACGCCGAGCTGAACGCGCGGGCCAACCGGCTGGCCCACCACCTGGTCCGTCGCGGCCTGCCGCGCGACGCCCGCGTCGGCGTGGCGCTGGAGCGCTCGCTCGACAGCATCGTCGGCCTGCTGGCCGTGCTGAAGGCCGGCGCGGCCTACGTGCCGCTGGACCCGGCCTATCCGCCGGACCGGCTCGCCTTCATGCTGCAGGACAGCGGCGCCGCGCTGCTGCTGACGCAGCGCGGCCTGCGCGCGCGACTGCCGACGGTGCCGGGCCTCGAGGTCGTGACGATGGAGGAGGTCCGCGAGGCGACTGCGGCGACTTCGGCAACTTCGGCAGCTGCGGCGACCACGGAAGCTACGAAGGCCACGGCGGCTGCGGACGATGCCGATGCCGCCAATCTCGCGCTCGCGGACCATCCCGACCACCTCGCCTATGTGATCTACACCTCCGGCTCGACCGGCCTGCCCAAGGGCGTGGCGGTGACGCACGGACCGCTGGCCATGCATTGCCTGGCCACGGCGGAGATCTACGGCATGAGCGCTGCCTCCTGCGAGCTGCACTTCATGTCCTTCTCCTTCGACGGGGCGCATGAGCGCTGGCTGACGCCGCTGTGCGTGGGCGCGGGCCTGGCCCTGCGCGACAACGAGCTGTGGACCGCCGAGCAGACCTGCGAGGCGCTGCATCGCTACGAGGTCACCAACGCCGCCTTCCCGCCGGCCTACCTCGGCCAGATCGCCGATTGGGCCGGCCTGCGCGGCGACGCGCCGCCGGTGGAGCTGTACGTCTTCGGCGGCGAGGCCATGCCCAAGGCCGCCTATGACAAGGTCTGCCGCCACCTGCGGCCGCGCACGATGATCAACGGCTACGGCCCGACCGAGTGCGTCATCACGCCACTGATCTGGAAGTCGGCCGCGAGCGAGGGCTTCGACTGCGCCTACGCACCGATCGGCAAGCCGGTCGGGGACCGCGCGGTCCATGTGCTCGACACCGATCTGCAGCCGGTGCCGGCGGGCGTCGTCGGTGAGCTCTACGTCGGCGGATTCGGTCTCGCGCGCGGCTACCTGGGACGCGCCGGCCTGACCGCGCAGCGCTTCGTGGCCGACCCCTTCGACGCCGCCGGTGGGCGCCTGTACCGCACCGGCGACCTGGTCCGCTGGATGGCGGACGGCAACATCGAGTACATCGGGCGCGCCGACCACCAGGTCAAGATCCGCGGTTTCCGCATCGAGCTGGGTGAGATCGAGACCTGCCTGTGCGAGGTGCCCGGCGTGCTGGAGGCGGCGGTCGTGGCGCGCGAGAGTCCGTCCGGCAAGCAGCTCGCGGCCTACGTCGTCGCGCTGCCGGACGTGAGCGAGGCGACGCTGCTGCCGCGCCTGCGCCAGCGCGTCGCCGAGCAACTGCCGGAGCACATGGTGCCGGCTCATCTGGTCCTGCTGTCGCGACTGCCGCGCCTGATCAGCGGCAAGCTGGACCGCGCGGCGCTGCCCGATCCGGTGAGCTCGCACGATGGCGACTATCGCGCGCCGCGCAGCGAGGTCGAGCGGCGGCTGGCGACGATCTGGCAGGAGGTGCTGGGGATCGGGCAGGTCGGCATCGGCGACAACTTCTTCGAGCTGGGCGGCGATTCCATCCTCAGCCTGCAGGTGATCTCGCGGGTGCGCAACGCCAGGCTCGGCTTCGAACTGCGGCTGCGTGACCTGATCCGCCATCAGACGATCGAGGGCCTGACGGCCGTCTTCGCTGGTGCCGGCTCGGCCACGGCGGGCGCTGCGGCCGCGTCGACCGCGACCGACGCGTCGACGGCGATGTCGGCTGGCGGATCGGTGAGCGCGGCGACGGGCTTGACCGGGAGCGTGTCGACGCCTGTCGCCGCCGAAGGCGAGGTGCCGCTCACGCCGATCCAGCGCTGGTTCTTCGAGCAGCCCATCCCGGCGCGTCATCACTACAACCAGTCAGTGATGTTGAGGGCGCCGGCCTGGCTCGACGAGGATCGGCTGCGACGCGTGATCGCGCTGCTCACCCAGCACCACGAGGGCCTGCGCCTGCGCTTCCACCAGGACGCCGATGGCCGATGGACGCAGCGTTACGAGGACGCGTCGACCGTGGCGACAGCTTCCGATCCGCTCTCCGACGTGCTGTGGAGCCGCGAGGTCGCCAGCCCGGAGGACATCCGGAGGGAAGCCGACCGGGCGCAGCGCAGCCTCGACCTCGCGCGGGGTCCGCTGTGGCGGGTGCTGCACCTGCGGCACGTCGACGGCAGCGCGCGGCTGCTGATCGCCGTGCATCACCTGACGATCGACGGCGTGTCTTGGCGCGTGCTGCTGGAGGACCTGCAGGCCGCCTACCTGGCGCTGGTCGCCGGTACCGAGCCGGTGCTGCCCGCGCGCAGCGCGCCGTTCAAGGCCTGGGCGGAGCATCTGGCGCGCTGGGCCGGCTCCGAGGCGCTGGCCGCCGAGCTGCCGCACTGGCGGCGCGAGCTCGCCGCGATCCCGGACCTGCCGCGCGACGATCCGCAGGCGCCCGCCTGGATCCAGGACCGCCGCACCGCGGCGATGTCGCTGGACGCGGCGCTCACGCGGCAGCTGCTGCGTGTCGCACCCGCGGCCTACGGCGGCGGCATCGATGCGCTGCTGCTGACCGCGCTCGGGCGGACGCTGTCCGCCTGGAGCGGTCATCCCGAGGCGCTGGTGCTGCTCGAGGGCCACGGCCGCGAAGGCGACGCGGCCGACATCGACCTGAGCCGCACCGTGGGCTGGTTCACCAGTGCCTATCCGGTCCGCCTGTCTGGCCACGATCAACCGTGGGCGGCGGCGATCCCGGCGGTGTCCGGCCACCTGCGCGCGGTGCCGAACCGCGGTGTCGGCTTCGGCGTGCTGCGCCACCTGCATGCCGACGAGGCGGTGCGCGCGTCGCTGGCGGCGGTCCAGCCGGGGATCGCGTTCAACTACCTCGGCCAGCTGGACCAGACGCTGAAGGACGGCGCGGGCTTCAGCCGCGCGCGCGACTCCGGCGGCATGGCCCGCGACGAGCGCGGACCGCTGCCCTGCTGGATCGAGGTGATCGGCCAGGTGATGGACGGCGTGTTGACGATGAACTGGTCCTACAGTGACCGCATGTTCAAGCCGTCGACGATGGAGGCGCTGGCCGCGAGCTTCCGGGCGCAGCTGGTCGCGTTGATCGACCACTGCGTGGAGGTGGCGGGCCGCGCAGGGACGGCGTGAACGCGGAGATCCGGTGCCTCCCGGCACCGGATCCCGTCCGTGGCGACGCCGACACCGGCGTCCCCAGCGGCCTCAGAAGCGGTAGTTGCCGCGCAGCCAGGTGCTGCGCGGCGTTCCGAACATGTATCCCGACTGGCCGCTCATCCAGATGTAGGTCTTGTCGGTCACGTTCTCGACGTTGAGCGACACGGTCATGCGCGGCGTGAGCTCGTAGCGCGCCAGCAGGCCGATCAGCGTGTAGCCGCCCTGCGTCAGCGGCGTCTTGGAGACGATGTCCATCGAGGTGGCGTTCTGGTAGCTGAGGTTGCCGCCGATGGTCAGCCGGCTCAGCGCGCCGGGCAGGCGGTAGCTGGTCGCCAGGTTGACGGTGCGCGTGGCCAGGTGCGGCGAAAGCGGCGTGCCATCGGCCTTGCGCGGCGTGCCGTAGGCATAACCGGCCATCAGCTGCCAGCCGGTCAGCACCTCGCCGGAGACGCTCAGCTCGAAGCCCTCGGTCACCGTGCCGCGCTCGCCGCGGAAAGCGGGTGAGCCATCCGGCTGCAGCGTGCCGGTGGCCACCGGCACGTGGTCCTGCTTGGTGCGGAAGACCGCGACCGCGGTGTTCAGGCGGCCGCCGAAGTGCTCGCCCTTCACGCCCACTTCGACGTTGCTGCCACGCTGCGGATCGATCACGTTGCCGTTCTCGTCCTTGGACGTGTTGGGCTGGAAGATCTGCGTGAAGCTGCCGTAGACCGAGAACTCGCCGGTCAGGTCGTAGACCACGCCGGCGTAGGGCGTGACGACCGAGGTCTCCTTGATCGGCACGCCATCCACCCGCGCGCCGTTGGCCGTACCGGCCCAGGAGCGCTGGTAGGACCGGTTCTCGTAGGAGGTCACTCGCGCGCCGACCAGCAGCGACAACGCATCGGTCGCCTGCAGGCGCGTGGAGGCATAGGCCGCGCGTTCCTCGGTCTCGGCGTTCTGGCGCAGGCGCGGGTACTGGAAGTCCGGCTTGGCGATCGCGCCGAGGTCGAAGACGCCACCCGGGCGGCGATCCAGCCGCGTGCCGGTGTTGAGCGCGCTGTTGTTGGCGATCTCGGTCTCCAGCTTGTTCACGTTGAAACCGATTACCGCCTGGTGCGTGCGGCCGAACAGCTGGTAGGGGCCCGAGGCGTAGACGTCCAGCGACTTGTTGGTGCCGTCCGCCGGGTTGTCGCTCAGCGAGACGACGCCGATGTTGGTCGCCGCGTTGATCGGGAAGGTGGGCAGCGTGCTCTGCAGGTCGCCGCTGTAGCGCTCGCGCTGGTTCTTGACCTGCGCCACCTCGGCCTTGACCTGCCAGCCGTTGTCGAAGGCGTGCTGCAGGTTGACGAAGACCCGCCGGGTCTCCATGTTCCAGGTGCTCCAGGGCGTGCTGAAGGAGTAGGAACGCGGCACCACCAGCCGCGCGCCGTTGCCGTAGTAGGGCGGGATGTTGCCGAAGTTGGCGCCGTCGATGTCGTTCTTCTGGTACTCGAAGCCGGCGGCCAGCACCGTGCGGGCGCCGAGGTCGGTCTCGACGATGCCGTAGAGCAGGCTGTCCTTGCGGCGCTTGTTGTCGATGAAGGTGTCGCCGCCCGAGTGCGAGGCGACGATGCGGCCGCGCACGCCGCCGCTGGCGGTGAGGCTGCCGCCGATGTCGGCCTGCGCCAAGGTGCGGTTCCAGTTGCCGGCGCCGACGGTGACGCTGCCTTCGAACTGCTGCGTCGGGCGCTTGCGCACGAGGTTGACCGAGCCGCCGGGCTGGCCCACGCCATTGAGCAGGCCGGCCGGTCCGCGGATGACCTCGACGCGGTCATACATCGCCATGCTGGTCATGCTGGCCTCGGCCGAGACATTGTTGTAGGCCAGCGTCGGGATGCCGTCGACCATCTGGCTCAGCGAGAAGCCGCGCGACGTGAAGTCCACGCGCTCGTCGCGCCGGTTGACGACGATGCCGGGCGTCTGGCGCATCACCTCGTTGAGCGTGTCCAGGTTCTGCTCGTCCATCTGCTGGCGGCCGACGACCGTCAGCGACTGCGGCGTCTCCCGCGGCGACAGCGGCATGCGGGTGCCGGCGCCGGTGCTGCGCACCGTGTAGGAGCCGGTGCCCTCGCTGGTGGCGGACCGGCCGCTCACCGACACGGTGGGCAGCGCGGCGCCGGAGGCAGTGCCCGATGCAGCGGCCGAGGCGGCGGTAGCAGGCGCCGCGGCGGAGGCGGCTGCGGTGGAGGCGGCCGCGTTGGCCGGAGCACTGTCGGTGGGCGCCTCGGCGGCGATGGCCTGCGCCCGAGCAGGCGCGGCGCCGGCAAGCGCAAGGGTGCCGAAGGCGGTGGCCAGGGCCAACGACAGCCGGTGAGGACGGAACAGGGCGAGCGACGGGAACGGGGACATGGCGCGATCCTTCTGAGGATTCATGGTTGTGGCGAACGGGAACGAGGGTGGGCAACGAGGCGCCCGGAACGTGAAAAAGCGCGCCGCCACGGATCCCGTGTGGCGGCGCGCGTCGCGGAGAGAGGGCGGGTCGGCGTGGTCGGGTCCTCCGCTCAAGGACCCGGCGGCGGCCGGCAGAGGCCGGCCCGCGGCGACCCGGAACGGCCGCTCATGCGGCCTGCCGGGCGCTGTCCTGCCGCCCGGTCGCGTGGTCCAGGCCGGTCGCGCCATGCAGCGCGCCGCGGATCTCGCCCGAGCGGATCGCGGTCACCGACAGCAGCGTGTCGCTCAGCCCGTGGGTCAGCTCGCAGGCGCCTTGCAGGAAAACGCTGGGATGGAAGCCGGGCTGCGCGCGCAGCCGGTAGTGGCGGTCCACCTCCCAGTCGCCGAGGTAGGGCGCCAGCGGCGCCAGCAGGCTGCGGTGGCGGTCGCGCTCGTAGCCGGTGGCCAGCACGATCGCGTCGTAGTCCTGCGTGGTCGTGCGCGCGTGGTTCAGGTCGCGCAGCGTCAGGCGCAGACCGTGCTCGCCGGCCTGCACGCCGGCCACCTCATGGCGGCGCAGGAAGCGGTGGCGCGGCTCGCCGCTGACGCGCTGGCGGTAGAAGACTTCGAAGATCTGCTGGATCAGCGCCAGGTCCGGCGCCGCGTAGTTGGTGTGCCAGTACTCGTTGAGCAGCTCCTCGCGCTCGCTGCCGGAGCGGCTGAAGACGAAGTCGGTGAAGTCGGCGTTGAAGATCTCGTTGACGAAGGGGCTGTCGTCCGAGGGCTTGATCGAGCGCGCCCGCATCACCAGGTCCACCTGCGGCCGCTGCGGCCGGCCGTGCAGGTCCATGAAGATCTCCGCCGCGCTCTGGCCCGCGCCGACGACGGCGATGCGCCGCGCCTGGCCGTGGCCGGCGATGGCGTCCAGGTAGTGGCTGGAGTGGAAGACGCGCGGATCGTCCTTGAAGGCCTTGAACTCGGCCGGGATCCGCGGTGCGCCACCGACGCCCACCACCAGGTGCCGCGTCAGGCGCTCGCGCACCGCGCCGGCGCCGTCGCGCGAGCGCACCCGCAGCAGCTTCACCTCGCCGGCGCGCGGCTCGGGCAGCACCTCGACCACGTCCTCGCCATAGGCGCAGCGGTCCTCGAACTGCGCCGCCGCCCAGGCCAGGTAGTCGTTGAACTCGTGGCGGCTGGGGAAGAAGGTCTTCAGGTTGATGAAGTCCTGCAGGCGGTCCTTCTCGTGCAGGTAGTTCAGGAAGGTGAAGCGGCTGGACGGGTTGCGCAGCGTCGCCAGGTCCTTCAGGAAGGAGATCTGCATGTGCGCCTGGTCCAGCAGCATGTTCCTGTGCCAGACGAAACCGGGCTGGCGTTCCACGAACAGCGCGTCCAGCGGCCGGTGCTGCGGGCGCGCGTCGCGACCTTCCTCCAGCGCGATGGCCAGGGCGATGTTGGACGGGCCGAAGCCGATGCCGATCAGGTCATGGATGTGCATGGGTGCCTCAGGATTGGGGAACTGCGGGGGAAGGGCCGGAGGACGCGGGCGCATGCGCGTCGCCGTCGTCGGGACGCGGGATCCAGAGCGCGTCGTCGAAGAAGCGCTCGCGCATCAGCAGGCCCAGCACCGCGCGCTTGTGCGGGAACTGGATCTCCTTGAGCGAGGCGTAGCCACAGCGGTTGAGGCTGCGGATCATCCGGCGGTTGTCGATGCGGGGCTCGATCACCAGGCGCTGGGTGCGGCAGTCGTCGAGGAAGAGGTAATGGGAGACGCCCGGCATCCAGGCGGTCAGGAAGGGCCGGCCGCGCAGCGCCGGCTCGCCCACCAGCACATGCCAGCCGCGGTCGTGGTCGGCGGCGTCGTAGAAGGGCGCGATGCGGTCTTCCTTGGCCCAGTAGGCCTCGACGTAGCAGAACGGCCGCTCGTCCAGGCAGCCGATCAGCCCGACGGTGTGCGGGTCGGCGGCCACGCCGGCGAGGTAGCGGCGGTGGTGCTCCAGGTCGCCGGTCTCCCGCCAGAAGTGCGCGACGGCGGGCTCGTTCATCCAGCGGTTCACGGTGGCCAGGTCGCGCTCGACGTCCATCGCGCGCAGGCTGAAGGTCTGGTCCAGCCAGGGGATGTAGCGGCGGTAGACGGTGCCGGTCGGCTTGGGTGGCCGGCGTGGATGGCGGCGGCCATCCTTGCTGAAGACGTACTGGCTGGGCGGCGGATCGCGCCGGTCGGTCAGCCAGAGGCGGTCCCATTGCCAGAACAGCTCCCGCGAGACGGTCGCCGGCTGGCCGGCCGGCTGCAGCGCGATGCCGCCCGCGAGGAGCGCCGAGCCGGCCGGCAACGCGCCGCCGAGCGACACGGCCGGCAGCTCCGGGCGCAGCGCGAAGACCGCTTCCAGCGCCGCGGGCAGGTGGAGGTCGAGCAGCGCCGGCGGCGTCCGGTCCAGGCCGTCGCGAGGCTGCAGCAGCGGCAGCGGCGCGGCGGGCTCCAGCATCCAGGCGCTGACCGGCCCGCCGTCTCGCGGCAGCACGCTCAGGTGGGGACCGTTCATGACGGTCTCGAGCTCCTGGCCCGCGATGCGGCTCAGGATGCGGCCGGCGGCGCGGGAGCCGGCGCTGGCGAAGGAAGGATCGGAGCCGGCGGACAGGGCCGGCGCAGCGATGGACATGGGACTGCCTCGGATGTGGTCGCGGCGCTCGACGCGCCGCCGTCTTCCGGTAATGACGTTGGCCGCGTCGATTTGTTCATGCGGGCGATGCCCAGGGGCGCGGTGCGCCCGGCTCAGCGGAAGGCGTGGGCCAGCGCGGCAGCGGCGTCGGCGCGCAGCGTGGCGGCGTCCTCGACCACGTTTCCGAGCCGGGCGAAGTCATGCACCATGCCGGCGTAAACCTGGACGCCGGTGCGAACGCCGGCGGCCTCCAGCGCCCGCGCGTAGGCCAGGCCCTCGTCCAGCAGCGGGTCGAACTCGGCCAGCGCGAGGTGCGCGGGGGCCAGGCCTCGCAGGCTGGTGGCCTGCAGGGGTGCGAAGCGCCAGTCCAGGCGGTCGGCGTCGTCGCGCAGGTACTGGCCGAACATCCATTGCAGGTTGCGCTGTTCCAGCAGATGGCCGGTGGCCAGCCGGCGATGGGACGGCGTGTCCTGGTGGGCGCTGGCGCAGGGATAGAGCAGCAGCTGCAGCACCGGTTGCGCCAGGCCGGCGTCGCGCGCGGCCAGGGTCAGCGCGGTCGCGAGCGTGCCGCCGACGCTGTCCCCGCCGACGGCGATGCGGGCCGGGTCCAGCCCCAGCGCCACGGCATCGGCGCGCAGCCAGGCCGCGGCGTCCTCGGCATCTTGGAAGGCGGTGGGGAAGCGGTACTCGGGGGCGCGCCGGTAATCGACGGCGAGGACCGCGCAGGCCGCCTGCCGCGCGAGGTCCCGGCACAGCGAGTCGTGCGAGTCCAGCCCGCCCAGCACGTAACCCCCGCCATGGAAGAACAGCAGCACCGGCGCGCGCAGCGACGTGTCGCCGCGGTAGAGCCGGGCGGGCAGGGCGTGGCCGTCGCGGGCGGGCAGCGTCAGCGCCTCGCAGGGCAGGTCGGGGCCGGGCAGGTCCAGCGCCCGCGTCGAGCGGTCGTAGGCGGCGCGGGCCTGCTCGGCGGTCAACTCGTGCAGCGCCGGGCCGTCGGCGTTCGCGGCGTTGACCAGGTCGAGGAAGGCTTCCAGATCGGGATGCAGGGGCATGGCTGAGCCGCCGGCGCGGGGCGGATTCGTTGCGGGAAGGGCGCCATCACGCGCCTGCAGGTAAGACGTCCGTCCCGCGCGCTTGTTCATGGGCGGTCGCCGCCGGCGCCACCTTTTCGCGGCGCGAGCCATGAACAAACCCGCCGCCGGATCGTCTACCGGGTAGGACCTCACCCGTTCGCCGCGCCGCTGGCCCGGCGGCTGAAAGACCGCGCTGATGAACACTGCTCCTGGCACCCCGGCTGGCGATCCGCCGGGCCCCGCTCCCGGCAAGGCCGGCGAAGTCTCCGGGCTCCTGAAGCCCTTCCTGCCCTGGCTGGCCTTCTCCGCGGTGACCGGCGTGGCCGCCGGCGCGGCGACGGTGGCGCTGCTGGGCACGATCAACGCGGTGCTGAACCGGCCCGGCGGCATGGCCGGCGGGCTGCTGCTGACCTTCGTGGCGCTGTGCGCGATCGCGCTGGTGGGGCGCGCGGCGTCCAGCATGAGCACCAACCTGGTCGGCCAGCGGCTGGTGGCGCAGGTGCGCAAGAGCCTGGCGCGCAAGATCCTGGCCGCGCCGATCGATGCCCTCGAGCGCTATCGCACCCACCGCCTGATGCCGGTGCTGACCGGCGACGTGGACATGATCAGCGACGCCGCCTTCGTGCTGTCCTCGGCGCTGATCGCGCTGGCGATCACGCTGGGCTGCCTGGGCTACCTGGCCTGGCTGTCACCGGCGCTGTTCGGGCTGCTGCTGGTGGCCCTGGTCGTGGGCGTGGGCGTGCAGACCTGGGCCCAGGCGCGCGGCATCAAGGGCTTCCACAAGGCCCGCGACGCCGAGGAGCAGCTGCACAAGGCCTACCGCGCCATCAGCGACGGCGCCAAGGAACTGCGCATGCACCGCGCGCGCCGCGCCGGCATGTACGGCGGGCAGATCGAAGGCACGGTCGACCGCATCCGCGAGATCAACTGGCGCGCGATCAACACCTACGTGCTGGCGACGGCCTTCGGCTCGGCGCTGTTCTTCCTGCTGATCGCGCTGATCCTGGGTTGGGCGGCGCTCAGCACGATGCCGCCACCGGTGCTCAGCGGCTTCGTGCTGGTGCTGCTGTTCCTGAAGGGCCCGCTGGACCAGATCGCCGCGGCGGTGCCGGGCATCGGCCGGGCGCGGGTGGCCTTCCAGCGCATCGCGGACATGTCGGCGCGCTTCGCCACGCCCGAGCCCTTCCTGGACCTGGACCAGCCCGGCGAGCCGGCCGCGCTGGCCGAGTCGATCGAGCTGCGCGGCGTGCGCTACGGCTTCCCGGCACCCGACGGCGGCGAGGCCTTCGTGCTCGGGCCGGTGGACCTGACGCTGCGGCGTGGGGAGATGGTGTTCGTCGTCGGCGACAACGGCTCGGGCAAGACCACGCTGGTCAAGCTGCTGCTGGGGCTGTACGCGCCGCAGCAGGGCCAGGTGCTGGCGGACGGCCGGCCGGTGACCGACCAGACCCGCGACCACTACCGCCAGCTCTACACCACGGTGTTCTCGGACTTCTACCTGTTCGAGGACCTGGCCGCCGAGGCCGGGCAGGGCGGCAGCCTGCCGCAGCGCGCGCTGCCCTACCTGCAGCGGCTGGAGATCGCGCACAAGGTCTCGGTCAAGGACGGCGCGTTCAGCACGGTGGACCTGTCGACCGGCCAGCGCAAGCGCCTGGCGCTGGTGCATGCCTACCTGGAAGGCCGCCCGGTGCTGGTCTTCGACGAGTGGGCGGCCGACCAGGATCCGACCTTCCGCCACCTGTTCTACACGGAGCTGCTGCCGGAGCTGCGCGACAAGGGCCACCTGCTGATCGTGGTCTCGCACGACGATCGCTACTTCCACCTCGCCGATCGCGTGATCCGCATGGCCAACGGACGCATCGTCGAGGGCGCGGCGCCCGCGTCCCGGCCGGAACGCGCGGCCGCGGCGGCCTGAACCCGAACTTGAGCCTCAGCCCTGCGCCAGCGCCTGGACCTGGGCGGTGCTCAGCGCGCCGCCGTAGATCCGGAAGTCCTGCAGCCGGCCGTTGAAGTAGGGGTCCTGCCCGTACTGCGCGCGGCCGAGCCAGTTCTGCGTCGTGTCGCCAAGCTGGTAGGGCGCCAGGTCCATCGTCGTGATCGAGGCGGCCACCGTGCCGTCGACGTGCAGGGTGCAGGTGCGGTCCTTGAGCGTCATCGCCAGATGCACCCAGCGGCCCTTGGCGAGCGGGCCGGTCGAGACCGTCTGCTCGCCGAAGTAGCTGGTGTTGGTCACGCTGACCCGCATCGTGTCGTTGCTCACCAGCAGCGTCAGATAGGTGATGTCGCTCGAGCCGAAGTCGAAGACGCGGGCGTTGCCCTTGTTCACGCCGTTCCACCAGACCCAGCTGGCGATGGTGACGTCGCCGACGCCGGCCAGCACGCCGGTGGGCAGCGCCAGGTGGCCCGAGGCGCCGTCCAGCGCCAGCGCCTTCGTGCCGGCCTTGCGGCCGTCGCCCCAGGAGGCGCCGCCGACCAGCGTGCCGTTGCGCTGGCGTCCGCCGACATCGCGCGCCGTCGTGCCCTGGCCGTCGTCCAGCGGCAGGCTCAGCAGCAGCGGGGCGTCCAGGTCCACGGTCGAGGTGGCCGAGGTCGACAGCACCGCGCCGGCGCCGTCCAGCGCGCGGACCTGGTATTGCCACCGGCCTTGCGACACCGCGCTGTCCGTCCAGGTGGGCAGGCCGCCGGCGTTCACGCGAGTGAGTTCGGTGTAGGCGGAGGACCCGGCCGGCGCGCGCATCACCGCATGGGCCGCCGCGTCGGCGCTGCCCCACCACGAGAGCTGGACCGCGCCGCCGCGCACGATCGCCTGCAGCCCGGCGGGCGGGACGCGTGTCACGTCCGCGTCGCGCGAGAAGGTCAGCGTGCCGAAGCTCAGGTCGTCGCCGAGCCAGGTGTTGCCCTCGGGCCGCAGCTGCGCGGCCAGCGCGCTGACCCACGGCGCGGCCAGGCCCTTGCGCTTGACGTAATGGTTGTAGATCGGCTCCCAGCACGGGCGGCCGTTCGGCCGGCCGCCGTCGGACACCGCGTTGAAGGTGCCCTGCCGGTTGCTGTAGACGTAGAAGGGCAGCGTGTAGAAGGCGCCGGCGGCGTCCCTCAGGTTGGACTTGGCGACGTACTCCGCGCCGGCCAGCAGCCGGTTGTCGTCCTCGCCGTAGAGGTCGTCGCCCTGGTTCCAGGCCATCTCGCACAGGTAGCCGGCCATGCCCAGGCTGAGCGTCGCGTGGCCCTGGTCGCGGCCGCTTTCCTGCCACTGGCCCATGTGGCCGGGATGGCGCGCGTAGACCATGTGGCGCGAGGCGCCGTTGCCGCGGCCGCGGTGGAAGTAGTCCAGCGCCTCCTGGTACACGTCGGCCCGGTCGGCGAAGACGCCCACGGCCAGCATGCCCACCAGGCACACCAGGTCCCAGTTGGCCCAGTGGTTGGTGACGTTGGAGCCGTTGTGGTCCTTCAGGAAGCTGCTCTGCAGCGGATAGAAATGCTTCAGCAGCCATTGCTGGCAGGCGGCCCGGTCGGTCGCGCTCCAGCCGCTGTAGGTGCGCAGGATCTCGGCCGCGTTGGCCCACTGATAGCCGTAGATGCCGGCGGCGAGGAAGCGGTCGCCGTTGCCGGTCAGCGTGGTCATCGTGCTCACCCACGCGTTGACGTAACGCACGGCCTGGTCGGCATAGGCGGGGTCGTTGGTGACCTTCCAGCGCAGCGCCAGCTGGTAGGCGCGCTGCACGTCCTCGACCATCGCGCGGAAGTTCTCGCCGTCGCCGCCGCGGATCGCGGTGACGACCGGCTGCGGATCGCGTCCCAGCTGCGCGCGGCTGCTCGAGGTCAGCGCGCGCAGGCCGCTCACCCAGGGCTCGCGACCGGCCGCCAGCTGCGTGCGCATGCGGGTGAAGTCGGCCTCGGTGTGCAGCAGGCCGGGGTGGGTGAAGACGCGCGCGGTCGCCGTGCCGCCGGTCGTCGTGCCACCGGTGCTGCCGCTGGTGGTGCCACCGGTGGGCGTCGACGCGCCGCCGGTGCTCTCGGCCGAGACGGCCTCGTTGGCACCGCCGCCGCCCGAGCCGCAGGCCGACAGGCCCAGCGCCGAGCCGCCGGTCACGAGGGCCCGGCGCATCCATTGGCGGCGGGTGCTGGTCGACGCGAGCCACGCGTCAAAGTCGAAATTCATCACGGTGGGGCCTGCGTCGGAAGAGGAAGGGCGGCATGTGGCGCTCGCGAGCGCGTGGCGCATCTTGGCCGGACACCGTTGTCATCGCCGCAACCGTTGCACTCTGTGACCGTTGCCCGTCGGGGCCGCACAACACCCGACGCCCGGGCCGCGGCGGTGCGGACCGAAGGGCTCACCGAATCCTCACGAAACGATCACTGCCCGGTCGCGTCCGCCGTGCTTGGCGTCGTAGAGCGCCGCATCGGCGCGCGCGACCAGCGCTTCCAGCGACTCGTCGCAGGCCGGCGGCACGCCCACCACGCCGGCGCTGCAGGTCGCGGCCAGCGGCGTGCCGGTGCCGATGTCGAAGGGCTGGTCGCCGATGCAGCGCTGCAGGGCCTGCGCGCGGCGCCGGCCCTGCTCCTGCGCCATCGACAGGCCGGGCAGCACCAGCAGGAATTCCTCGCCGCCCCAGCGGCCGATCGCGTCGTAGTCGCGCATCGTGGCCTTGAGCCGCAGCACCAGTTGCGTCAGCACCGCGTCGCCAGCGGGATGGCCGTGGGTGTCGTTGATGCGCTTGAAGTGGTCGATGTCGATCAGCATCAGCGTCACCGCCGCGTCGCCGCGACGGGCCCGCGCGATCTCCCGGGCGGCCAGGTCGGTGATCGCGCGCCGGTTCATCGCGCCGGTCAGGCCGTCGGTCAGCGCGAGGGTGCGCATCTGCTCGTAGGACGCCTTGAGCTCGGCCGTGCGCCGCCCGACGAGGCCTTCCAGCTCGCGCTGGCGCCGCACCCAGGCGCGCACCCGCCAGCGATGCGCCAGCGCGATCAGCGCCACCGCCAGCGCGCCGACGGCCGCCAGCGCCCAGGCGCTGCGCCACCAGGGCGGCCGGATCTCGAAGGGCAGCGCGGCGAGCTCGGACACCAGGCCGAGGTCGATGTTCTCCACCCGCGCCTCGAAGACGTAGCGGCCGCCGGGCAGCGCGGGGAAGACGACGTCCTCGTGCGCCGTGGTGCGCCATTGCTCGTCCAGGCCGCGCAGGCGGTAGCGCACCTGCTGCGTGGCGCGGTTCCGGAATACCGGCGCGGCCCAGGCGATCTCCAGCGCGCCGGCGGACCAGTCCGCCGTCCAGGCGCGATCCAGCGGCATCGGCACCTGGTCGCGCGTCACGCGGGTGAGGTGCAGGGCGACACGCGCCGGGTCGAGCAGCCGCTCGGGCGCGACCACCTGCGTCGCCCCGCGGCTGGTGCCGATCCAGATGTCGCCGGCGGCGTCCTCGACCAGCGCGTTCTGGTTGCAGTCGTTCCAGCCCAGACCGTTGCTGTCGTCGAAACGGCGCCAGGGGCCGCCGTTCCAGACCAGCACGCCGTCGTCCGTCGTCACCCACAGCCAGCCGCGACGGTCGGACAGCAGCGCCATCACCGTGCGGCGGCCGAGGACCTCGCCCGGCTGCAACGCGGCGGCGCGCCACGCGCCACCGCCGTCGCTGCCGTCGCTGTTGTTGCCGCCGCTGTCGCTCGCCACCCGCCAGAGCCGGTGGTCCCGCGAAGCGACCCACAGCGTGCCGTCGCGGCCGCAGGCGACCTTCTCGATCGACAGGCCGTCCGGCAGCCCGGCGATGGCTGGCCTCGTCACGCCGTGGGCCTCGTCATGCGCGATCAGCCCGGCCGACGTGGCGAACCAGGTGCGCCGCTGCGGCGAGGTGCACGCCGCGAAGACGGTCAGGGACTTCGCACGGTCGGCCGCCATGCCCAGCGCCGGCACCACCCGGGGCGGCGCTCCGGTGGCCCCGCTGGCGGCCCCGCCGGCGGGCGGCACGAAGAACAGGCCCTTGTCGGTTCCCGCCCACATCCCGCCGCCCAGCGCCGGTTGCAGCACGAACACCAGCGGCAGCCCCTTGGCCACGCGCTGCCACGCTCCGCCGGCCCGTCGCCGGAACAACTCGCCGGAGTAGGTCGCCATCCACAGCTGGCCCGCCTCGTCCCGCGCCAGGCCCCCGACCTGATCGTTCGTCCCGCCGGGCGTCCGGACATCCACCCTGCCGCTCGCCGGATCCAGCAAGGCCGCGCCGTTGCCGGAGCCCAGCCACATCCGTCCGGGCGCCTCCTCCAGGAAGGTCCAGAGGTCGTCGCTCGGCACGCCCTGGCGCCGGGTCCACTGGCGCCAGTGCTCGTAGCCGCGCCAGTGCACGAGCCCGTGACCGGCCGTGCCCAGCCACAGGTCGTGGTCGCGGTCCTGCAGGATCGCGTGCACGCCGCTGCCGACGTCCAGGCCGTGCTCGGCGCCGAAGCGCGTCCAGCGGCCCGACTGCCAGCGCAGCACGCCGTCGTCGCTCGAGGTGAGGACGCGGCCCTGCGTGTCCTCCGCCAGCGGCAGGTGCAGCCGCACGGTGCTGTCGCCCAGGCGCGACGGCGTGAGGTCCTCGAAGCGATCCGCGCCCGGCGCCTGGCGCGCGACCTGCGTCTGGCCGCGCGCCCACAGGGCGCCGTCGCGCGTGCGCAGCAGGTCGCCCCAGCGCGCCGGCTTCAGGCCTTCGCGCTCGCCGAACCGGGTCAGGGCGCCGTCCCGCCAGCGGCACAGCGCCCGGCCACAGCCCAGCCACCAACTGCCGTCCGGCTCCACCAGCACCGCATGGATGTCGGCCAGCGAAGGCTCCCGGTCCCGCAGCGCCTGCGCGAAGGCCGGCGTGGCGCGCCAGCCGCTGCCGTCCCGGCGCACCGTGTACAGCCCGTCCATCGCCGCCACCAGCATGCCGCCGTCGGCCGTGGCGGCGATGGTCCGATGGCCCTGGCGCACGGAGAGCGCGGGGCCGCCGGTGGCGATCACCTCCAGCCCCTGGGAGCCCAGGCGGGCGACGCCGCTGATCATCCCGACCCACACGCCGCCGCGGCCGTCCGGCGCCAGCGTGCTGACGTGGCGGTTGACGAGCGGCAGGTCGGGCGCGTCGATGCGGGTGATGCGGGCGCCGTCGTGGCGATAGAGACCGTTCTCGGTGCCGATGACCAGGCGGCCGTCGGGCAGCTGGACCATGGCGGTGACGGAGAGATTGGAGAGCCCGTCCGACTGCGTGTGCGTGGTCAGCGCCAGGTCTTGCGCCGGGGCCGTGGCGACCAGTGCGCCCGCCAGCAGGCCCGCGAGGATCCAGCGGGCGAACCGGATCGGCGCGGAGCGGCGCGGAGCGGGCGAGGCGAGTGGGGCGAGCGTGGCGGAAGAGGGCATCGGTGGACGCGAGGACCGGCGATCAGCCAAGGCGCCGCGGCGGTTCGCGACGCACGTTCAGCTCCGGAGGATAGCGGGCAGGCGGGCGCTCATCGCACCGTGTGGCACCGGGCGCTGATCGCGAGGGCCGGGCGTGAGACTTTCTGCCTCGAAAGCCGCGCTAGCGGCTCGCGGACGCTTCGTCAATCCTCCCTGAGGTGCGATGTGTTGATCGTGTTGCACTCCGATACAGTGCTTCACTCGAGTCCGCCGCCGAGCGAGCACTTCGTGAGCAATCTCACAGGGCGCGGACTGCCTAGGGCAAAACCGGCGCGAGCCGGCGACGCAAAGCTTCCGGTCTCCCGCCGGCATCCCTCCGATGCCGTGGCGCGAGATAGCGGGGTTGCCGGACGGGTCCGCGCCAGTCCGTGATGCATTGCCGTCTTCCCGGCTGCCTTGGGTTCAGAAATACAACGCCCAACAGGCAGGCAAGGGATGCAGCAGGACAAGAACAAGCGGGCGCACGCGCGCCCGGCCGCCGGCGTGCCGGCAGTGGCGATGGTCGCGCTGGCCGCGGCGCTCGCCGCCGGCGTGGAAACCGCCTGGGGTCAGGCCTTGCCGCCGGGCACGGTCGACCCCGACGCGCAACGCCAGCTCCAGCAGCAGCGCGAGGCGCAGCAGCGCCAGTCGCTGGAGCGCGAACCCGACGTGCGCCTGCGCGCCAGCCCGCCACCGGCGCGTCAACGCCTGCGCGACGACGAGTCGCCCTGTTTCCTCATCACCCGGATCGAGCTGGACGGCGTCGAGGGCCAGCCCCGCATGGCTCGCCAGATCCGCGCGCTGGACGGCCCGCAGGGCGACGACGCCCCGATCGGCCGCTGCCTGGGCGCCACCGGCGTGGCCACGCTGGTCACGCGGCTGCAGGACGCGCTGATCGAGGAAGGCTTCATCACCACGCGTGTGCTGGCCGCGCCCCAGGACCTGTCCACCGGCGTGCTGCGCCTGACCGTGGTGCCGGGACGCGTCCACGCGATCCGCGTGCGCGAGGGCAGCTCGCCCCAGGTCCGGCTGGCCAACGCGCTGCCGGTCAAGCCCGGCGACGTGCTCAACCTGCGCGACATGGAGCAGGCGCTGGAGAACCTGCAGCGCGTGCCCGGCGCGCAGGCCGACATCCAGGTCGAACCCGCCCGCGACACGGTCGAGCCCGGCTACAGCGACCTCGCCGTCAGCTACCAGGGCGGGCGCCAATGGCGCTGGCAGGTGTCGCTGGACGACAGCGGCAGCGAGGCCACCGGTCGTTATCCGCTGGCGCTGACCGCCTCGCTGGACCATGCGCTGACGCTCAACGACCTCTTCTATGTGACGCTGAACCGCGACGCCGACTGGCTCGCGCGCCGCGTCGACGAGCGCGACGGTCCGCACAAGGGCACCGGCGGCCACGTGCTGCACTACTCGCTGCCCTGGGGCCACGCGCTGCTGAGCGTGACCTTCAGCCGCAGCGGCTACCGCCAGGTCGTCATCGGCGCGAACCAGACCTACGTCTATCGCGGCGCCAGCAGCAACGGCGAACTCAAGCTGACCCGCATGCTCTGGCGCGACGGCCAGTACAAGTTCAGCGGCTTCGTGAAGCTGTTCGGCCGCGGCTCGCGCAACTACATCGACGACACCGAGGTCGAAGTGCAGCGCCGGCGCACCGGCGGCTGGGAAGCCGGCTTCAACCTCAAGCGCCAGGCCGGCGGTGTCGGCAGCGAGGCCGAGTTCAGCCTCAAGCGCGGCACCGGCGCCTTCCACGCGCTGGAGGCGCCCGAGGAGGCCTTCGGCGAGGCCGACTCGCGCGTGAAGCTGCTGCAGGGCAGCGTCAGCGTCAATGGCGCGCTGCCGCTGGGCGCCCGTCAGCTGCAGCTGAGCAGCTCGCTGCGCGGCCAGATCGGGCTGAACCGCCTGACGCCGCAGGACCGCTTCTCCATCGGCGGCCGCTACACGGTGCGCGGCTTCGGCAGCGATGCCTCCCTGTCCGCCGACAACGGCCTGCTCTGGCGCAACGAGGCCGAGCTGCCGCTGAGCGCGCCGCAGGGCTCGCCGGCGGTGTCGATGTACCTGGGCGTGGACGCCGGCCAGGTCGGCGGCAACGGCGCGGAACGCCTGGCCGGACGCCACCTGACCGGCGCCGTCATCGGCTCGCGCCTGCGCACGCAGGGCTTCTCGCTCGATGTCTTCGCCGGCGCGCCGCTGTGGCAGCCCGCTCGCTTCCCGGCGGCCCGCGTCGTCGCGGGCTTCAGCCTGACCTATTCCCGTTGATGCCTTTCCGTTGATGCCCTTGCGCTGACCCGGATCCCTCGCTCCCCAATTTCTCCGTTGAGCTCACGATGAACCGTCTCCAGTACCGAATCGTCTTCAACAAGCAACGTGGCCAACTGATGGCCGTGGCCGAGACCGCCGTCAGCCAGACCAAGGGCGGCAGCGGGGAGAGTGCGGCACCGGCGCGTCGCGCGCTGGCCGCCGCGGAGGTGGTGCCGGCGATCTCGCGTGGCCCGCCGGCGCTGCTCGCGCTGGCCGCGGCCTTCGCGATGGGGGCGGTGATCACGCTGGCGCCGGAGGCGCTGGCCCAGGTCAAGGCCGATCCGAATGCGCCGAAGCAGCAGCAGCCGACGGTGGTCAACAGCGCCAACGGCACGGTGCAAGTGAACATCCAGACGCCCAGCGCGGCCGGCGTCTCGCGCAACACCTACAGCCAGTTCGACGTCGACAGGCAGGGCGTGATCCTGAACAACTCGCGCACCGATGCCAGCACGCAGCTGGGCGGTTTCGTGCAGGGCAACCCGTGGCTGGCCAAGGGCAGCGCGCGCGTGATCCTCAACGAGGTCAACAGCAGCGCGCCCAGCCAGCTCAAGGGCTACGTGGAAGTGGCGGGGCAACGGGCCGAGGTGATCATCGCCAACCCCTCGGGCATCCAGGTCGATGGCGGCGGATTTATCAACGCCAGCGCCGCGGTGCTGACGACCGGCACGCCGCGCTTCAACGCCGACGGCAGCATCGCCGGCTACGGCGTGCAGGGCGGGCTGATCCGCATCGATGGGCAGGGGCTGGATGGCTCGCAGACGGACTACACCGCGCTGCTGGCGCGAGCCGTCGAGCTCAACGCGGGCTTGTGGGCCAAGGACGCGCGCATCCAGACCGGCACGCAGGTGATGACGGTCGAAGGCGCAGGCGCGGGCAATGGCGACGGTGGAGCGCTGACGCCAACCGGCGAGCGCCCGCGCTACGCGCTCGACAGCACGGCGCTGGGCGGCATCTATGCGCAGCGGATCACGTTGGTCGGCACCGAAGCGGGCCTGGGTGTGCGCCAGGCCGGGCAGATCGTCGGTGGGCAGCTGACCCTGCGCGCCGATGGCTGGCTGGACAACACGGGCACCGTCTACGCGCAGGAGGCCGATGCCAACGGCACGCCGTCGTTGACGGTGCAATCCAACACCGGCGTGCGCAACGCCGGATGGCTCGCTTCGCGTGGGAGCGTGGACGTCAAGGCGCCGCAACTGAGCGGCGAAGCCGGCAGCGCGACCGTCGCCGGCATGACCTCGGATGGCGCGATCGTCGCCGGAGCCGGCAGCCTGTCGCTGACCGCCTCCCAGTCGGCGACGCAACTGGGCCAACTGCTCGCGGGCGACGGTCTGGCCGTGCAGGCGCCGACCATCACCGCCGACGGCGCGCGCCTCGCGAGCAACGGCGCCGCGCTGACGATCACCGCCGATGCCTTCAGCGCCCAGGGCGCCAGCATCGAGCAGTACGGCACCGGTGGGCTCACCCTGGACGCCCGTGCGCTCACGCTGACCGGTGCGACGCTCTTGTCCAACGGCGCGCTGTCGGCTCGCTCGGCGCAGCTGATGCTCGATGGCGCCGATGTCCAGGCGCTGTCGATCTCGCTGAAGGCGGATGGCACGCTGAGCCAGCAACGCGCGTCGCTGCGCTCGGCCGGCACCGCGTTTTTGAGCGCGGACCGCATTGACAACCGCGACGCGCGCGTCGCCGCCGACGGTGGCGTGAGGCTGCAGGCAGGCACCGAGCTGCGCAACGATCGCGGCGAGCTGAACGCCGCCGCGGGCGGCATCGTGATCCAGGGCCAGGCCGACGTGGTCAACACTGCGGGCGCGATCGCGGCGCGCGACGGCATCTCCGTGGAAGCGCGCTCGCTGGTGCAGGAGCAGGGCGGGTCGATCGACGGCCAGGACGTCGCGCTGAAGCTGCAAGGCGCGCTGCGCCAGGACGCGAGCGCGCGGCTGGCCGCCGGCAACGGCGTGTCCGTCGACGCCGCCTCCATCGCCTCCGACGCGCAGGTGCGCGCGGGCGGCGCGCTCGCGCTCTCCGCGCGTGACGGCGCGGTGCTCGGTGGCTCGATCTACGGCGGCCACGTGAACGCCACGTCCGGTGGCGACCTCAGCGTGAGCGGCCTGCTCGCTGCTCAACGCGACTTGAACGCGAGCGCCGCCCGGCGCCTGCAGACGGGCAGTGCCGCGACCGTCGCGGCCGGCCTGGGCAACGACGGCCGCGTGGGCGCGCAGGGCGCGCTGGCGATGTCGGCGGGCTCCGAGCTCTCGCTGCGCGGTCAACTGCTGGCCGTTGACGCGGCCTTCGACGCCGCGGGCATTGACCTGGCCGGCGCGCAGCTGCAGGCCGCCAATGCGCTGCGCATCAGCACGGCCAGCGACCTGGTCACGGAAGGCGCGCGGATGAGCGCCTCGTCGCTGACGCTGCAGGCGCAGAACTGGCGCCATGCCGGCGGCCAGCTCGCGATGAGCGGCACCGGCGACTGGAACGTCGCGCTGACGGGCCAGCTCGACAACCGCCAGGGCCAGATCCAGACGAACGCGCGCAGCCTCACGCTGACGGCGCAGGGCGTCGACAACACCGGCGGCCGCCTCTCGACGGCCGGCGACGCGCTGACGATGACCGTGCAGTCGCTCGCGAACCAGGGGGGCGTGCTGTCGACCAGCGGCGATCTGCGCGTTGATGCGCGCCAGCTCGACAACCGTGACGGCGAGCTGAGCGGCCGCGGCGTGGACGTGCGCGGACAGCAGGTTGACAACACCGGCAGCGGCCTGATCGTGGCCTCGCGCGACTTGAGCGTCCGTGCCGACGCGCTGACCAACGCCGGCGTGATTCGCGCGGCGGGCGCGGCCTCGATCGACGCGGGAACGCTGACGCACCGCGGCACCATCGCCGCTGGCGGCGCGCTGGACGTGCATGCCGGCGCCATCGACAGCAGCGGCGCCTTCGCCGCGGGCCTGAGGGCGGACAACACCGTCGGCACCGCGGGCGACGTGTCGCTGAAGGCCGAGGGCGCGCTGAAGCACAGCGGCGTGACGCTGGCCGGCGGCGCCGCGCGCCTCGAAGGCGCCGAGCTGCAGCTGCAAGGCAGCCGCACACAGGCCGCGAGCGTCACCGCGCAGGCGAAGGCGGGTGACCTGCGCCTCGATCGTGCGGCGATGGCTTCTGCCGGCGCGCTCGACCTGGGCGCTACTGACGCCATCGTCTCCGAGAGCGCCCAACTCAGCGGCGGCTCGGTGAGCTTGACGGCGGCTGACTGGCGCAACGCCGGCGGCGAGCTCTCGCAGACGGACGCGACGGGTCGCCTCGCGGCGACGGTGACGGGCGCGCTCGACAACCGCGGCGGTCGCATCACCGTCAACGGGACGGCGCTGACGCTGTTGGCGCAGCAGCTCGACAACACGGCGGGTCACATCGTCCATGCGGGCACAGCCGCGGGTGAACTGCGCATCGACGCCGGCACGCTGGCCGGCGCGAGGGGCGAGATCCTCGGCAACGGCGCGCTGACGCTGACCACGAGTGGCGCCGGCGACCTGAGCCAGGCGCAGACGCAAGCTGACCGCATCACGGTGAATGCCGCCAGCCTGTCGCTGCAGAACGCGCAGCTGGTGGCCAAGGGCGCGGTCGATCTCACGGCTGCGCAGGCGCTCGACAACACGAGCGGTCTGGTGCAGGGCGGCGGCCCGGTGACGCTGCAGGCGGCGACGCTGAGCAACCGCGACGGCCAGATTGGCGGCGCGGCGGTCACGCTGCGCGCCGGCGCGATCGACAACGCGGGCCAGGGCCTGGTGACTTCGGGATCGAGCCTGACGGTGAACGCCGATCGCCTCGACAACGCGGGCCAGCTGCAAGCCGCGGGCGATGCGGACCTGGCGGCCCGCGCCGCGCTGACGAATGCCGGCCTGATCACCGCGAAGGGCGATGTCCGCGTGGATGCGCTCGCCTTCGATCACAGCGGCACCGTGGCCGCGAGCGGCAACACCCGCATCACGGCGGGCACCTTGGCCAGCAGCGGCAGCTTCGCGGCGGGCCTCCAGGCCGACAACTCCGTCGGCGATCGCGGGGACCTGACGATCACCGCGCAGCAACTGCGTCAGAGCGGCACCTCCGTGGCGGGTGGCGCGCTGACGTTCAGCGCCGACAGCGTTGCGCTCCAAGGCAGCAAGACGCAGGCGGGCTCGGTGTCGCTGCAGGCACTGGCGGGCAGCCTCGCGCTCGATCAGGCGACGGTCGCGGCAACGCGGCAGTTGACACTGTCGGCCTCCGGCGCGCTGGACGCGGCGGGTTCGACGCTGAGCGGCGGCTCCGTCGCGATCGCGGCCGCCGATTGGTACAACGCGGGCGGCACGCTCGCGCAGACCGGCGCGGCGGGCGCGATGCGCGTCGACGTGGCCGGCCTGATCGACAACCAGGGCGGCCGCATCGGCGCGAACGCCCAGTCGGCCACGCTGAACGCGGGTCAGCTCGACAACCGCGGCGGCGCGATCACGCATGCCGGCGCGGGCGCGCTGACGATCTCGGCGGGCTCGCTGTCGGGCGCGGACGGCCGCATCGCCAGCAGCGGCGACCTCGCGCTGACCGTGAACGGCGCGGCGACGCTGGACCGCGCGCAGACGCAGGGCCGGACGATCACGCTCGACGCGGGCAGCCTCAGCCATCGCGAGGGCCAGTTGCTCAGCCAGGGCGATGCCTCGGTGCGCGTGAGCGGCGCGCTCGATAACTCCGGCAGCTTCTACGCGCAGGGCGCGATGACGGTGACGGCGGGCGGCGCGCTCACGCACACCGGCCTGATCGCGGCGCAGGGCGACCTGATCGTGCGGGCGGACAGCATCGCCAGCAGCGGCGCCTTCGCCGCCGGCATGAAGCCGGACACCACGCCGGCGGCGCAGGGCGAGCTGACGCTGTCCGCGGCGCAGGCGCTGCAGCACTCGGGCACGGCGCAGGCGGTGGGCCGCGCGACGCTCGAGGGCGCGTCGCTGCTGCTGCAGGACAGCCAGACCACGGCCGCGTCGATCGCGCTGAACGCGCGTGGCGGCGAGCTGCGCCTGGACCGCGCGCTGCTGTCGGTGCGTGATCTGCTCGACCTGCGCAGCAGCGGCACGCTCAACACCGAAGGCGCGCGCATGAGTGGCGCCAGCGTCGCCATCACCGCGGTCGATTGGCGCAATGCCGGCGGCCAGGTCGGTCAGACGGATGCCGCGGGCCAGTTCACCGCGACGCTGAGCGGCGTCCTGGACAACCAGGGCGGGCGCATCGCGGGCAATGGCACGGCGCTGACGCTGTCGGCGGACCGCATCGAGAACGGCGCGGGCCAGATCATTCATGCGGGCGCGACGGGCGGCACGCTGCGTGTGGACGCGACGACGCTGAATGGCGTCAACGGCACGATCGCCGGCAATGGCGCGCTGGCGCTGAACATCGCGGGCGATGCCGACTTGAGCGGCGCGACGGCGCAAGGCGACCGCGTGACGGTCCACGCGGCCAATCTCAAGCTGCGCGGCGGCGAGCTGCTCGGGCAGAGCTCGGCGGCGCTGACCGTTGGCGGTGAGCTCGACAACACCGGCGGCCTGGTGCATGGCGCGAGCAGCCTGACGATCGATGCCGGCACGCTGACGAACCGCGATGGCCAGCTCGGCGCGGTGGACGTGACGCTCAAGGGCGGCACGATCGACAACGCGGGCCTTGGCCTGATCGCGGCGCGCGGGAAGCTCTCGGCGGACGTGGCGAGCCTGAGCAACGCGGGCTCGATGCAGGCGGGCGGCGATCTCGACCTGCGCGCGAGCGGTGCATTGCGCAACAGCGGCACCGTCCGCGCTCAGGGCGATGGCACGCTGAACGCCGACACGCTGGTCAACACCGGCACGGTGACGGCGCAGGGCGCGCTCATCGCGCAAGCGCGCGACATCGCCAGCAGCGGCGCCTTCGCCGCTGGCCTGAACGCCGACAACACGCTCGCCACGCGCGGCGACCTGACGCTGACCGCGAGCGGCCAACTGCAGCAGAGCGGCACAGCGCTCGCGGGCGGCGTGCTGACGATGAGCGGCGCCGGACTCGCGCTGCAGGACAGCCGCGTGCAGGCGCAGCGCGTGACGATGACGGCGCTGGCTGGCGACGCGCGCCTGGACCGCGCGACCGTGGCTGGCGGCGAACGCCTGACGCTGTCCGCGGCTAACGCGCTGGATACGTCCGGCGCGACGCTGGGCGCGGGCTCGGTGTCGATCACGGCGACCGACTGGCGCAACGCCGGCGGCGATCTCGCGCAGAGCGCGGCGGATGGCGAGCTGCGCGTCTCGGTGGCGCAGTCGCTGATCAACCAGGGCGGTTCGATCGCGGCCAACGCGGCGGACGTGACGCTCGCCGCGGTGCGCATCGACAACCGCCAAGGCACGCTGCTGCATGCCGGCACCGGCACGCTGACGCTGAGCGCGCAGCAGCTCGACGGCACCGGCGGGGAGATCCTGGGCAAGGGCGCGCTGGCGATCCAGACCCCGGGCGCGCTGACGTTGGATGGCGCGCTGACGCAGGCGCGCGACATCACGGTGAACGCGGGCAGCCTCAGCCATCGCGACGGCAAGTTGCTGAGCCAGACCGGCGCGGCCTTCACCGTCGGTGGCGCGATGGACAACACGCGCGGCCTGATGCAGACGAGCGAGGATCTGCGCATCGTCGCGGCTTCGCTGGACAACACGGATGGCCAATTGGGCGGCCGCGCGGTCAGCCTGAGCACGGCGGGCCGGCTGCTCAACGGCGGTCAGGGCCTGATCGCTTCAGTGCAGGCGCTGACGATCGAAGCTGGCCAGCTCGACAACGCCGGCAGCCTGCAGTCGCAGGCGGCGATGGACCTGACGGTGCATGGCGCCTTCGGCAACACCGGCAGCGCGCATGTGCGCGGTCCGCTGACGATCACCGCCGACGGCGCGTTGACGAGCAGCGGCATTCTGGCGGCGCAGGGCGCGCTGTCGGTGCAGGCGGCGAGCATCGCGAGCAGCGGCGGCTTCGTCGCGGGCTTGAAGCCGGACAACACGCTCGGCACGCAGGGCGACCTGACGCTGCGCACGAGCGGCGCGCTGCAACAGAGCGGCCAGACCGTGGCCGCAGGCGCGATGACGCTGTCGGGCACGACGCTGCAGTTGCAGGACGCGAAGCTGCAGGCGCAGCGCGCGGACCTGACGGCCAGCACCGGCGACCTGCGCCTGAACCGCGCGACGCTGGCGTCGTCGGGGGCACTGACGATGTCGGCGGCGGGTTCGATGGACACGGGCGCGGCGTCGATCTCGGGCGACACGCTGTCGGTGACGGCGCAGCGCTGGTCCAACGTCGATGGGGTGGTGACGCAGACCGGCCAGGCCGGCGCGCTGAGCGCGACGCTGCAGGGCGCGCTGGACAACACGCGCGGCGAGATCGCCGCGGCGGGCCGCACGCTGACGGTGAATGCGGGTTCGATCGACAACACGAGCGGCCGTCTGGTGCATGCGGGCGCGCAGGGGCTGAGCCTCACGACCGGCACGCTGAGCGGCGCGAGCGGCGAGATCCTCGGCGCGCACGCGGTGACGCTGACGGCGACGGGCGCGGTCGATCTGAGCCAGGCGAAGACGCAGGGCGGCACGGTGACGCTGCAGGCGGACAGCCTGCGTCATCAAGGCGGCCAGCTGCTGAGCGGCGGCGACGCGCAGCTGCGCGTCGCTGGCGCGATCGACAACACCGGCGGCGCGATGGGCGCGGGCGGTGATCTCCGCGCGCAGGCGGCGTCGCTGGACAACACTGGCGGCCAGCTCGGCGCTCGCGCTGTCGACCTGACGCTGGGGACGCTGACCAACGGCGCGCAGGGCCTCATCAACGCGCAGACCGCGCTGACCATCGGCGCGAGCCAGGTGACGAATGCGGGCTCGCTGCAATCGGGCGCGGACACGCGGCTGACGACGACCGGCGCGCTGAGCAACAGCGGCAACATCTACGCGCAAGGCAACGCGATGGTGAACGCGGGCCAGACGCTCACCAACAACGGCCTGATCGGTGCGCAGGGCGCGCTGACCGTGGACGCGCCCGCGCTGGCTGGCGCCGGCACGTTGGCCGCGGGTCTGCGTCCGGACAACTCGCTGGGCGCGCAAGGGGACCTGACGGTGCGCACGACGGGCACGCTGCAATCGGCCGGATCGATGCTGGCCGCGGGCGCGATGACGCTGCGCGGCGGCGATCTGCAACTGCAGGACAGCCGCCTGCAGGCGGCGTCGGTGTCAATGAGCTCGACGGGCGTTTCGGGCCTGGGCGCGCTGCGCCTGGACCGCGCCATCGTCGCGGGCGCCGGGGACCTGATGCTCGCGAGCGCGGGTCTGCTGTCGACGGACGCGGCGACGCTGAGCGGCGCCAACGTCGGCATCACGGCGACGGACTGGCGCAATGTCGGCAGCTCGCTGACGCAGACCGGCGCGGCCGGCGCGCTGACCGCGACGATAGTCAACCAGCTGCTCAACACCGATGGCCGCATCCAGGCGGCCGGCACCGGACTGCGTCTGCAGGCGCAGTCGGTGGACAACGTGCGCGGCACGCTGATGGCGGCGGGCAGCGGTCCGCTGACGGTCACGACGGGCTCGCTGGATGGCAGCTCGGGCCAGATCCTCGCGAGCGGCGCGGTGACGATCGCCGCGACCGGCGCGGTGACGCTGGCGGGGGCGCAGACGCAGGGCACGGGCGTGACGGTGTCGGGCAGCAGCCTCGACAACCGTGGCGGCAACCTCGTCAGCAATGGCGGGGCGCTGCTCAACCTCACGGGCGGCATCGACAACCGGGGCGGCACGGTCGCCAGCGCGGGTGCGCTCGATGTGCGTGGCGCGAGCCTGCTCAACGGCGGCAATGGCCTGATGCAGAGCGACTCGACGCTGCAGGCCACGATCGGCGGCACGCTCGACAACCAGGGCGGCCGCCTGCGCAGCGGCGCGGCGATGACGCTGAACGCGGGCAATGTCGACAACCGCGGCGGCTGGGCCGGCAGCGATGGCACGCTGAGCGTGACCACGGGCGGCGCGCTGCAGAACGCGGGTGGCACGCTGCTCGCGCAGCAGGGTGTGTCGTTGAGCGCGGCGACGCTGGGCAACCAGCAGGGGCGGATCTCGAGCCTGCAAGGCGGCGTGACGCTGCGCGCGCAGGGCGCGATCGACAACACGGCCGGCGCCATTCAGGCCGGGCAGACGGCGGATCTGGGCTCGGCCTCGATGATCAACGCGCGGGGCGAGGTCTCGGGCGCAGCGGTCGTGATCGATGCGCGCGGACAGACGCTGGACAACAGCGGCGGCCGGCTGCTCGCGACGCAGTCGCTGACGGTGGACAGCGGCACGCTGGAGAACCGCAGCGGGCTGCTGCAATCGGGCGGCGGTCTGTCGGTGCAGACGCATGGCGCGGCGCTGAACAACACGCGCGACGGGTCGGTGACGACGCCCACGGGCATCCGCGCGCAGGGCGCGATGACGCTGGGCGCCGGCACGCTGACCAACGAGCAGGGCATCAGCGCCGGCACGTCGGCGCAGGTGAACCTGAGCCAGCTGGTCAACCGCGCGGAGCTGTCGGCTTCGGCGCTGACGGTGTCGGTGGGCGGCACGCTCGACAACCAGGGTGGACGGCTGATCGGCGCGCAGACGCTGGACGCGTCGGCGCAGCAGGTGCTCAACCAGAGCGGCCTGATCTACGGCGGCAGCGCGCTGAACCTCACGGCCGCGGGTCGCATCGACAACACGAACACCGGCGGCGCCGGACAGGGCATCCAGGGCGGCGCCGTCAACGTGCGCGCGCAGCAGCTGGACAACATCGGCGGTCAGGTGCTGGCCAGCGGGAGCCTGGGGCTGACGATCGCGCAGTCGCTCAACAACGCGGGCGGGGCGCTGGGTGCGTCGGGCACGCAGACGATCGGGGATGGGGCGTCGGTGTCGGCGCTGTCGCTGAACAACGCGGGCGGGCGCATCTGGTCGGGCAGCGCGATGGGGCTGAACCTGCGCGAGCTCGCCGGCGGTGTCGGCGGGCAGATCAGCAGCGGCGCGGGCATGAGCGTCAAGCTCGTGGGCGATTTCGTCTACGGCGCCAGCAGCCAGTTCCAGTCGGCGGGCGACATGGTGCTCGATGTCTCGGGCAACTTCGCCAACCAGGGCACGCTGCGCAGCGGTGGGACGCTGTCGATTTCGGCGCAGAACATCGACAACGCGGCTAGCGGCGAGCTCAGCGGCGTGAACACGCTGCTCACCGCGGCGGAGCAGATCACCAACCGCGGCCTGATCGACGGGGACGGCGTGCTGCTGACCTCGGACCGGCTGGTCAACCTTGGCACGGGGCGGATCTACGGCGGCGACGTGGTCATCGACGGTGGCGCGCTGGTCAACGGCGCGGAGGGCGGCGTGGCGGCGGTGATCGCTGGGCGGCGCTCGATCGATGCGCAGCTCACGCGCGAGATCTCCAACACGGACGGGGCGCTGATCTTCGCGGACGGCGACCTGCGGCTCGCGGGCGCGAGCCTGCTCAACGAGAACTCGACCATCGAAGCCAGCCGTGCGCTGGCGCTGCAGATGACGGGTGGGATCGTGAACAGGACGGTGCTGCAGGGCGTTGGGACGGGGCAGGGCACCGGGCAGGGAACGCTGGCCTCGGCGGCCTTCATCCGCGCCGGCGGGGACATGACGATCTCCGGCGACACGCTGCTGAACAGCGGCGCCACGATCGAGGCGCGCAGCAACCTGATGCTGACGGCCAACCGCATCGACAACGTCAATCCGTACCTGATGTGGGGCAACTACACGCCGGGCTCGGAAGGATTTGTCAGCATCGTCTACTCGATCAACAACGGGCCGATCGAAGACCTTGCCGTTCCAATGAACGGGCGCACGGCGCAGGAGGTGCTGAGCGACTACGCGCGTACGCATCGCACCCACCGGATCGTTTCGTGGGAGGCATTCGGCGGCAACGACGCGGGCGCGCCGCTGACGCAGTCGCTCGCGGCCAAGATCATCGTGGGCGGCACCTTGAGCATCGGTGCCGGCACGATCTACAACGACATGAGCCAGGTGGTCGGCATGACCGGCGTGGCGATCACGGGTGGGCAGGTCACGAACGTTCCGCACACGGTGACGGCGACCGACGCCCAGGGCGTGGCGCATACGGTGAACCTGGCGCTGGCGGGCGGTGCCCCGGTGGTGGGGCAGGTGTCGCAAGCGCCCGGCGGGCGCCAGGGCGCTGGCGCGGTGAGCACGGGGGGCGGTGCCTCGGCGCAGCAGGCGCAGGGCGGTGCTTCCGCCAGCGCGAGCAGTGGCACCGGTACCGGCAGCTTCGTCAACCGCTTGATCCGCCAGGTGCATCAGGGCGCTGCCGCGCAGGCTAACGCGCAAGGCAACGCGCAGATTCGGGCGGGCAGCGCGATCACGTCGAACGCAGTGGCGACGGGCAACGGCGCCGCGGGCGCCGGCGTGGTCCAGGCGATCCAGCGCAGTGGCGCGACCGCGACCGAGCGCGCCATCGCCGCCGCGCAGTCCGGTGACGCGGGCGCGCAGGTGGAGGCGACGCTCCGTCACGAGCGCGATGGCGACTCGATGCAGACGGGCTCCGCGCAGGCCCTGCAAGGCGCGCGCGTGACCACGCAGTTCCGCGATGGGCAGGCGATCGACGCCGCGCAGGCCAACAGCACGACGCAGCAGGTGCAGGGCACGGCGCGGACCGGCATCGCCGGCCTGCTTCAGCGGGCCCGTGCCGCGGCGGCCGCGCAGGTCGACGCGTCCGCGCAGTCCGACCAGAAGGCCACGACGCAGATCGGCAAGGTGACGACGCAAGCCGGCTCGACGAGCCGACCCGGCGCGGCGCAGAACGCGGCGATGAGGGTCTCGGGCCTGAGCGTCGGCGGCCGCCTGTTCGGCGTACTGCCCAACCTCACGCTGCCCTCCAACAGCCTGTTCAAGACGCACAGCGAGCCGGGCAGCAAGTACCTGGTCGAGACGGACCCGCGCTTTGCCAACTACCGCGAGTGGCTCTCCAGCGACTTCCTGCTGCAGCAGATGGCGCTGGACCCCACCGTGACGCAGAAGCGCCTGGGCGACGGCTTCTACGAGCAGCGCCTGGTGCGCGAGCAGATCGGCCAGCTCACCGGCACGGGCTACCTGTCGGGCTACGCGGACGACGAGTCGATGTACCGCGCGCTGCTGACCAACGGCGCGACCTTCGCCAAGGAGCACCAGCTGGTGCCGGGCGTGGCGCTGAGCGCCGAGCAGATGACGCAGCTCACCAGCGACCTGGTGTGGCTGGTGGAGCAGACGGTGACGCTGGCGGACGGCACGACGCAGCGCGTGCTGGTGCCGCAGGTGTACCTGGTGCCGCGCGAGGGCGACCTGCTGCCCAGCGGCTCGCTGATCGCCGGCGGCCGGGTGGAGATGGCGCTGACGGGCGACTTCAACAACGGCGGCAGCGTGCGCGGCGGCGCGGTGGCCATCCAGGCGCAGAACATCGCCAACACCGGCGATATGCGCGCCACGACGCTGGCGCTGACGGCGCGCGAGGACCTGCGCAACATCGGCGGGCAGCTCGCGGCCACGGGCGACATGAGCCTGGTGGCGGGGCGTGACGTCGTCATGCAGAGCACGACGGCCAGCGGCGGCACGGTGAAGGGCAACGTCACGACCAAGGCGACGGTGCTGGACCAGGTAGCCTCGCTCACCGCGGGCGGCGTGATGGTGGTGCAGGCCGGGCGCGACGCGCAGTTGCAGGCGGTGCAGATCACGCAGGGCGGCGCGGAGGGGGCGGGCGCCGCAGGCGGTGTGATGGTGGCCGCCGGGCGCGACCTGACGCTGAGCACGGTGCAGACCTCGAGCTCGCGCGACCAGGTCTGGAACGCGACCAACTTCAAGAAGGAAAGCCAGCGCCAGGACGTGGGCACTGAGATCAAGGCCGAGGGCGCGGTGCTGCTCAAGGCCGGCCAGGACCTGAGCGCCACGGCCGCGCAGATCGCCAGCGCGCAAGGCGCGGTGACGCTGAGCGCAGGGCGCGACGTCGAGCTGCTGGCCGGCGAGGCCAACAAGGTCGTCGAGGAGATGACGCAGAAGACCAAGAAGAGTCTGTTCAAGAAGAAGACGACCACGACCTACAGCAAGACCGACCAGACGGGGGTGATCGGCACGTCGCTCTCTGGGGAGTCGGTGACGGTGCTTGCCGGGCAGGACATCCGGACGCAAGCCGCGGAGATCAAGACCGACGGGCGCGCCACGCTGGATGCGGGACGTGACCTGCTGCTGGATGACGCGACGCAGACCACCAGCACCACGAACTTCAGTCAGACGGTCAAGAAGGCCAGCGGGCTGGGCAAGATCGCCGGTGGGGCGCTGCTGCTGACGGGTGCGCCGGCGGATCTCCTGCTGGGCAGCGTGCTGCTGAGCGGCAAGAGCGGCGCGCAGAACGCCACGCAGACGGTCAACGAAGCCGTTGGGACGACGGTGAGCGCGGGCAGCGTGGTGGCGCGAGCGGGACGAGACGCGTCGCTGGAAGGGGCCACGGTGGTGGCGGACAGCGACGTGTTCATCGGCGCGGGGCGTAACCTGACGCTGACGACGGCGCAGAACACGCAGGCGGGTGACAGCTCGTCCAGCAGCAAGAAGAGCGGCTTCATCGGCAGTGGGTGGCAGCCGGCGATCGGCACCGTGAAGACGAGCACCACGGGCGCGCAGCAAACCACCACCCAGACCGGATCCCAGGTGGCGAGCCTGGGCGGAAACGTGACGCTGCGCGCGGGGGAGGTCTACACCCAGTCGGGGTCGAGCGTGGTGGCGCAGGCCGACAAGAACGGGCTGGGCGGGGACGTCGATATCCAGGGCAGGAAGGTCCTGATCCAGGCGGCCGAGGACAGCGCCAACAGCAGTCAGACGAGCAAGTTCAGCAAGACGGCGCTGGGCGGGTCGGTGAGCGTCCCGGTGGTGGGCGCGGTGCAGAGTGCGCTGAATGCCGCGAAGGCGGGCAGCAAAACCGAAGACACGCGGATGCAGGCGCTGGCGGGGCTCAATGCTGCGCTGGCCGGGATGGATGCGATCAACGCCGTTCAGGCGCTGCAGGAAGCCAACAAGGCCGGCATCAAGGTGAGCGTCAGCCTGGGGTCCTCCAAGAGCCAGAGCAGCAGCACGGAGCAGAGCACGACCGTGGTGGGCAGCCAAGTCAAGGCGCAGGGCGATGCGTCGATCCGTGCCACTGGCGATGGACTGGACAGCACGCTCAAGGTCGCGGGCTCTGATATCCAGGCCGCAGGCAAGGCAACGCTCAAGGCCGACGGCGCGATCACCCTCGAGGCAGCGCAGTCCACCCAAGCGCTGCACAGCAGCAACAGCAGCAGCGGCGCGAGCATCGGCGTGGGCTACGCGTTTGGCGGAACGCAGAACGGTTTCACGCTGGAGGCGTCGGCCAACAGGGGCAAGGGCCGGGCCGACGGCAATGGCGCCAGCTTCACGCAGACGCACGTCTCGGGCGACCAGGTGCGCATCGAGTCCGGAGGCGACACGACGCTCAAGGGCGCTGTGGTGCAGGGTGGCCAGGTCTCGGCAAGCATTGGCGGCAATCTCAATATCGAGAGCCAGCAGGACTCGGCCGCGTATACGGCCAAGCAGCAGAGTTCCGGCATGGGGGTGAGCCTGTGCATTCCGCCGTTCTGCTACGGGATGAGCTCGGTGAGCGGGAGCCTGAGCAACGCCAAGGTCAACGGCAACTTCACTTCCGTGACCGAGCAGAGCGGTATCGCCGCGGGCGACGGCGGCTTCCAGATCAGCGTGAAGGGGAACACCGACCTGAAGGGTGGCTTGATTGCCAGCACGCAGGCGGCGGTGGATGAGAAGAAGAACAGCCTGGTGACCGCCACGCTGACGCAAAGCGAATTGCAGAACTTCGACAGCTACAAGGCCAGCGGGTACAGCGTCGGGGTGAGTCTGAGCAGCAAGGTGGGAGACCAACCCGCGACGAAGTCGGCGGAGGAGAAGAAAGGAGACGGCAAGTCGAGCACCAAGCCTGGGTTCTCACCCGGCATGGGCAGCGTGAGCGGCAGCCAGGGAAGCACCACGAGCAGTGGCATCAGCGGCGCGGACATCACGATCACCGACGAGGCCGCACAGAAGGCGCTCACAGGCCAGGACGCAGCCACGACGGTGGCGGGCTTGAACCGCGGCGTGACCAGCGACAAGGACAACAGCGGAGCGCTGAAGAAGGCCTGGGACGGCCAGTCGCTGATGAACGAAGTGCAGACCCAGATCCAGATCACGCAGCAGGCGTTGCCGCGGATTGCCAACGAGATTGGCACGCAGATGGATCGGAAGTACGAGGAGTTGAGGAACTCGAATCCCGAGGAGGCTGCGAAGTATGCGGAGGGTGGCGCGTATCGAGTGGCGGCGCATGCGGCGCTGGGGGCGCTTGGTGGTGGACTGGCGGGCGGCGTCGGCTCGGGAGCGTCGGCGTACGTAACGGCGGACATCGCAAAGGCCCTCAAGGGACTTCCGGAGGCGGTGAGTGACCTCGTCACCGCGGCGGCCGCCACGGCGGTGGGAGCAGCGACTGGCGGTGCAGCGGGTGCGGCGACGGCGGGGAATCAGGTGGTGAACAACTACCTGAATCACAAGCGTCCGAACATGATGCGCCTATCCGAGAAGGAGCAATATGAGGCCGCCGCCGCCGACTGTGCAAGCGGCGATCAGTCTGCGTGTAAGCGCCAGGTCGACCTCGCTCTCTTGTCGCGCCAACGAGACGACGCATTGGCAGCAGCATGCGGCCCCAACATGAATCGCGCGGTCTGCGATCAATTGGTGAGTGAAGCCAAAGACATGGGAAATCTTCTGTCCGGCCAGTACGGCGGCATCGTGACCGCTCGGAGCACCGAACAAGGCCTGATTCAGAAACTGACGCCCGCGACGATTGGAGCTACACAGCGGCCTGAAAACTTCCACGACAAGCTCGCGGCAAGTACGCTGGATGCGCTGCTAAATGAGGTCGGAGGACAGGCCGCTGGCGTTGTGCTTAAAACGATTGGAAGGGCAAGCGGCGCGAGCTATGACAGCGTGGTTTCCCTCTTGGGCTTGGAAACGAAGGCAGTTACAGCAGGAGCGCCTGCATCGCTGCCCTATGCAAAGCTGACTTGGAACGCTGAAGTCGAGATACTGGAGGTATCGCCAAAAGTGACTTCATTGGAGCGCCAAGCCGCCCTCAATACTAAAGATACCGCTGTCAATATCAAAAAGCCAGCCGAAGCAGCGTTGGGGGCAGAGTATGAGGCGCTCGGTGGCGGAACGCTGAAGCGATACGAAGGTCCTCCCACTTTTAATGGAAAAAGCCCTGATTTTGTTTCAGAGGGTGGAGGGACTATGGATGCGATGTACACGACGAAGAGCGGATCCCAAGCCGAGATTGACGGCATGAATCGCTTCTTCGAGAAAAATATGACTGTATCTCGCAGGCCCGGCGAGCTCCCCCCGGGTGCTGCCCAGATTCAAGAACATTTGAACAAGGCGGACGTCGTTGTGATGGATACGCGAAACCTGACCCGGAGTAATAAAGATGTTCTAATGAACTATCTCAAGACCTTGCCGGCAGAGAAACGAGCAAAGATCCTAATTTTTAAATAAGGAATTATTGTGGCTGGTGACATTTTTGTAGGCTTTGATAAGAATTGCCCTCCGGGAAAGTCCGCGTACAACGATGGCTATGTCAATTCTGATGTCTTCGAGGCCTTTCGTATGGCGATGGAAGCTGCCTTGTCAAAGGACTTTGCTCCTGCGCTGAATATCATTCTCGAGGGTCAATATATGAATATAATTAGCTTCATTGACTTGGACTCGGAAACCTTTAACGCCGTTATCAACACGCTTCGAAGCTACTTTTCGAGCGATGCTGATCGGCCTTCGTTCTTTGTTCACGCAAAATGGGCGTGGGATAATGTGGTCGAGCCCTTTCTGTCGAAGGATGAACGTTATTGTTGTTGAGGTCGCCTCAAAATCCTGATCCAGCCGGAAGTAGAGAATCCGACCCCATGGAGCCTCTACACGAAAAAATCCAGATTCACTGACAGCCAGATCGTTTCGATCTTCAAGGAGGTCGAGCTTGGCGGCAAGGTCGGCGAGACGTGCCGCAAGCACGGAATCAGCGAGCCGACGTACTACAAATGGAAGAGCCGATTCGCCGGCATGGACGCCTCGAGCTTGGCGCAACTGCCTGAGCTGCAGGACGATAACGCGCAGCTCAAGCGCATGTATGCGGAGCTGGCGCCGATGCACGGCGTGCTCAAGGGCGTCATCGAGCGAAAGCTCTGACCCCGGAGCGTCGCAAGCAGATCGTGCAAGCGCTGATGGCGGACCACGGCTTGAGCCAGCCTCAAGCCTGCCGAGCCAGCGGAATCGCCAGATTTAAGTTGCGCTACAGGGCCGTGGCTCGCGACGAGTCCGGGTGATCGAGTTTCTCGAACACCACATTGCGGTGAATCCGCGGCACAGCTTCGGCCTGATCTACAACAGTGCTCGCTACCAAGGCAAGCCCTTGGGGCATGACCGTGATGTGGCGCGTGTACTGTGATCTCAAGCTCAATCTGCCCGGGCGCGGCAAGAAGCGACTGCCGGCGCGCATCAAGCGGCCCTTGGACCGCTCGTGTGAATCCAGCCAACACCGGAGTTGCGACTTCATGGCAGATGCGCGGGCGCGGTGGTCGGGGCGGCGCTTCAGAACGTTCAACGTCATCGACGAGTCAATGCATTTAAGGTGGTGGCGCTCATTGACGGCGTCAAGAAAATCTATCCATTACGCAATGATCTCAACATGAATAGACTTGATCAGCTTTATGAAGTCATTGGAACGGTAATCTATCGAAATGCCCCTGATAAGTTCAGTGAAGCCTTCGTTAGCGCAGATATCGGCGGCGAGTCTGCGGGTGGATTTCAAATGGGCGCTCATGATATTGATGGAAATAGCTTGGAGATGGATCTCAATATCCAGGATCTGCTCGAGTTGCAGAAGTGCTTTGTCCAAGTGCGTGACGAGTTGCTTCGCGAAACTGGCGATCGTTTGTGGTCCATACACGCTGCCGTAACTAAGAGTAGGGGATTCTCGATAAAGCACGGCTATGACATGCCGGCTTGGTATGTCGAAGAAGAAGATCCTTTAGTGGCATGGGAAGAGAAGACCTCGTCGTCGGCGCAAATCACCGGTCACCTCCTCGCATGGGAGAAAAGCGGCCTATCCTGGCTCCAGCAACACACCGCGGAGGACGGAAAGGCGTGGGGCCTTGGGAGTGAGACGAATTGGGCGATCGACTTGAGTGCCGGTCGTTTGACTTTCTCTTTCTCGGACGGTCGAAAGGTGTCAGGTCAAATTCAAGTACTTGGAACGTTCAATAAGGATGATGGTTCGTTTCTTTGGGCTTGGGACCACCCTTCGGTGCCCAACGAATTGCGAACGTCGGCAATGGCAATGCGTGATTGGGGCGAGGCTAATGGAGAGCGAGACCTGACCCAGCGCAAGGTGCGGGTGGATGAGACGAGGCTATGGGCGTGGTTGGGTTTTGCAGCCTGCGAGTCTGGAGCAGATGGCGGATATCGTGTTAATTCGAACGGCACGGATATCTATCTGGTGTATCGCGGCATGACGGATCTCGGTTGAGCGTGATCGTCGAGGTATAGATAACGACCGCGCGGAAAGCGTCCGCGCAGACGGACCAGAAAGCGACGACGCAGATCGGCAAGGTCACGACGCAGGCCGGCTCGACGAGCCGGCCCGGCTCCGCGCAGAACGCGGCGCTGAGGGTCTCGGGCCTGAGCGTCGGCGGCCGCCTGTTCGGCGTACTGCCCAACCTCACGCTGCCCTCCAACAGCCTGTTCAAGACGCACAGCGAGCCCGGCAGCAAGTACCTGGTCGAGACCGACCCGCGCTTTGCCAACTACCGCGAGTGGCTCTCCAGCGACTTCCTGCTGCAGCAGATGGCGCTGGATCCCAACGTGACGCAGAAGCGCCTGGGCGACGGCTTCTACGAGCAGCGCCTGGTGCGCGAGCAGATCGGCCAGCTCACCGGCACGGGCTACCTGTCGGGCTACGCGGACGACGAGTCGATGTACCGCGCGCTGCTGACCAACGGCGCGACCTTCGCCAAGGAGCACCAGCTGGTGCCGGGCGTGGCGCTGAGCGCCGAGCAGATGACGCAGCTCACCAGCGACCTGGTGTGGCTGGTGGAGCAGACGGTGACGCTGGCGGACGGCACGACGCAGCGCGTGCTGGTGCCGCAGGTGTACCTGGTGCCGCGCGAGGGCGACCTGCTGCCCAGCGGCTCGCTGATCGCCGGCGGCCGGGTGGAGATGGCGCTGACGGGCGACTTCAACAACGGCGGCAGCGTGCGCGGCGGCGCGGTGGCCATCCAGGCGCAGAACATCGCCAACACCGGCGACATGCGCGCCACGACGCTGGCGCTGACGGCACGCGAGGATCTTCGCAACATCGGCGGGCAGCTGGCGGCCACGGGCGACATGAGCCTGGTGGCCGGGCGTGATGTCGTCATGCAGAGCACCACGGCCAGCGGCGGCACGGTGAAGGGCAACGTCACCACCAAGGCGACGGTGCTGGACCAGGTGGCCTCGCTCACCGCGGGCGGCGTGATGGTGGTGCAGGCCGGGCGCGATGCGCAGCTGCAGGCGGTGCAGATCACGCAGGGCGGCGCGGAGGGCGCGGGCGCCGAAGGCGGCGTGATGGTGGCCGCCGGGCGCGATCTGACGCTGAGCACGGTGCAGACCTCGAGCTCGCGCGACCAGGTCTGGAACGCGACCAACTTCAAGAAGGAAAGCCAGCGCCAGGACGTGGGCACGGAGATCAAGGCCGAGGGCGCGGTGCTGCTCAAGGCCGGACAGGACTTGAGCGCCACGGCCGCGCAGATCGCCAGCGCGCAAGGCGCGGTGACGCTGAGCGCTGGACGCGACGTCGAGCTGCTGGCCGGCGAGGCCAACAAGGTCGTCGAGGAGATGACGCAGAAGACCAAGAAGAGTCTGTTCAAGAAGAAGACCGTCACGACCTACAACAAGACGGACACGACGACGCGATCGGCACGACGCTGTCGGGCGACGCGGTCAACATCGTGGCCGGGCGCGACATCACGCTGGCCGCGGCGCAAGCGGTGTCCGACAACGGCACCAAGCTCATCGCCGACCGCGACATCACCATCGACGGGGTCACCAACTCGGTGGACACGGAGCAGTTCAAGAAGACGGTGAAGTCGGGGCTGTTCAGCGGCGGCGGGATCGGGGTGACGATCGGCAAGCAGGAGCTGTCGCAGGCGACGAAGACGAGCCAGGAGACGCACCAGGGCTCGGTGGTGGCCAGCGTGGCCGGGGACGTGGACATCTACGCCGGCGGCAAGTACCGGCAAGTGGGCTCGGAGGTGCAGGCGCCGCAGGGCGACGTGACGATCAAGGGCAAGTCCATCGACATCGTGGAGGCCCGCAACCAGTCGGCGCAGGACACGGAGACCAGGTTCAGGCAGAGCGGGTTGTCGCTGTCCTTGAGCGCGCCGGGCGTGGATGCGGCGATGGGCGCCATCAAGGCCGGGGAGCACGTCACGCAGACGCAGGACGACCGGATGAAGGCGCTGGCCGCGGCCACGGCGATCTCCAAGGCCAAGCAGGCGGTCGAGGAGATCCAGAAGTTCAACGACCTGGCCAAGGCGCAGCAGGAGCAGAGCATCCGCATCAGCCTGTCGGTGGGCAGCCAGCAGAGCAAGAGCTCGCAGCACAACGAGGCGAACCAGGCCGCGGGGAGCTCGGTGCTCGCGGACGGCAAGCTGAGCCTCATCGCCACCGGCGGCGGGCAGGACTCCAACGTCACGGTGCGGGGCGGCACGCTCGCGGGTCAGGACGTGTTCATCAAGGCGGACAACAAGATCGACTTGCTGGCCGCGCAGAACACCAGCGAGCAGCACAGCAAGGACTCGAGCAGCAGCGCGTCCATCGGCATCGGCATCTCGCTGGGCCAGGAGAACCGGCTGGGCTTCACCGCCAGCGCCAGCGTGTCCAAGGGCAACGCGGACGGCAAGGACACGAACTACTCGGCCACGCAGGTCACGGGCGGCAGCTCGGTGACGCTGCAGTCCGGCGGGGACACGACGCTGGGCGGCGCGGTGGTGACGGCGCCGAAGGTGGTGGCCGACATCGGCGGCAACCTCAAGATCGAGAGCCTGCAGGACACGGCCAAGTTCGACTCCAAGAGCCAGAGCATGGGTGGCAGCGTGACCGTCGGGTACGGGGCGGGCGGCAGCGCCAACTTCAGCCAGTCCAAGGTCAACGCGGACTATGCGGCGGTGGGCGAGCAGGCCGGCATCCGCGCCGGCGACGGCGGCTTCCAGGTGAGCGTGAAGGGCAACACCGAGCTCAAGGGTGGTGCGATCACGAGCAGCCAGGCGGCGATCGACGCGGGCAAGAACAGCTTCAGCACCGGCACGCTGACCAGCAGCGACATCGACAACCGCAGCCAGTTCAGCGCCAGCGCCGTGACGGTGAGCGCGGGCACGAGCGGCGGCATGGCCGGTGCGTTCAAGGACAGCGGCGACGAGCGCAGCACGACGCGCAGCACGATCAGCGCGGGCAGCACGACGATCACCAGCGGCGATGCAGCGAGCCAGGCGACGCTGGAGAAGCTGGACCGCGGCGCGACGAACGATGCCACGGCGGGCAAGCTGTCGCAGGGCTGGGATGGGCAGAAGCTCTCGCAGCAGGTGAAGGTGAATGCGCAGATCGTGGCGGAGTTTGGGGCGCAGGCGTCGAAGGAGGTGGCTGGCCAACTCGACAAGAAGGCGCAACAGCTTCGGGCCGAAGGCAAGATCGACGAGGCGAAGAAGTACGAGGAGGGCGGCGAGTACCGAGTTGCCGCGCATGCGGTGATTGGCGCCATCACGGGAGACCTGAGCGGAGCGTTGGGAGCGGCGGCGAGCGCGAAGGTCGCTGACCGGCTAAATGGCTTGCAATCGACGCTCGAGCAGAAGCTCATTAATGCAGGACTTGGACCTGACGACGAAGGAAAGAATGATTGGGCCAGCGGACTTGCAAAGCTTGCTACCGGTGCACTCGCGGCGGGAATTGGAGCGGCTGCCGGCGGCGGTTTCGACGGAACTGTTGCGGGCGTTAATCAGGATTTCAATAACCGCCAACTGCATGTTAACGAGCGAAAGCTGATCGAAAACCTTGCCGAACGTCGGGCGAAGGAAGTATGCGGAGCCAATCCATCCTGTGACCCAAATAAGTATGCTGCCGCCCTCGCAGATGCAATGCAACGGGTTGCTGAAGCCCGCGTGGATTCTGAGAAGGCAAGTGAGACCAAGGCGTATTTTGCCGAATTGGTCGCCTTTGCATCGAAAAATCCATCCAGCGTTGCAGCACTCGGAGGGCTCGATAACTACAACGGGTTGCTCCAAGAGGCGAAGAACCTCCTCGACCCATACGTTGGGAAGACCATTGTCGTTAACGGCAAGGTGCAAATGCTGAATGGCTCTGAGCAGACTTACTTCAAGGCCACTGACGCGCAGCGGGAGAATAGTTACGGGAACACGCTTGGATTCAAACCCACGGAATCCGTCATTCCTGGAATGAATGCAAGAGATGAAAATAGGGTCGACAATCTCAAAGCTCAACTTGGTTCCGCTGTGCCGGATACCAGCCTCGAGGAAATCCTACTCGGTGCTGCGGTAGAAAAGAGGATCGCAGCTTCTATTGGAAGATGGCTGAGCGCCGAAGCAAAGGTCGCACTGCCCAATGGATATACTGCCCGGGCAGATGGGAAAGTCATCGGGCCGAATGGTGGTATATTGGACCGCGTTGGCACCACGGCAGACGGGCAGCCGGTATTTGCGCGCGCTGAAACGAGCGAGTTCTTTACCGTCGATTCCTTCTACGGAACCCAGAAACCAGTCACCAGAAGCACTCCAGGCGTCGCGTGGCGGGTGGGTTCCGATGCGGCCGAACAGGTGGCAATCAACGGTGCGAACGGGCGAGCATTCCAGAACGCGTTCAATCAAAGCTTGGAGCTCAGTCAGAACTTCAAACTGGTCACCGTGGAAATTCGCCCAGGAGTTAAGGTAACCACAATTCCTGACAATCTTGGGCGTCCTGCCGGCATGGTCGAACTGAAGGATGTGGTCGACTTGTCGATGAATGACCAGTTCCGTGCCCAGATACAGTTCGCAGTCGAGAATAGACTTCCATATAACCTAGTTGTAAGCCCCACAAACAAGGTTATCTCGGAACCCCTGTGGACTGCTATCCGGGAAATGGGTGGTAAAGTTTATGTCTTCGATCCCGCTAAAGATACTCTTGTTGAAGTAACCAGAAGGCCAAGATGAGTAAATCTCCGGTTTTGATTTCAATTTGTGGCGATGCTGATTCTTCCGACTGGGAGATTGGTAAATCTATACTTTTTCTGCTTGAGAGCGTGGATCGTCGACTTTTGCCCGAGCGAATGGGGAACTCGGAGCCGCTTAAGGAGATGTTTGCAGGAATCGACTCTGCGCAGCACCATTGGGCCCCCGAAGTTAAGATCAGCTATGAGGGTAGCGCCTTCTTTGCAAAATCAAATTTTCTTTGGATTAGAAGGAAACTTATCAAGGGCAGCGGGCACGTAATGCACCGATCTGTAAACAGATTTGGTGACGTTAAGCCTACATGGCTGTTGATCAAGTATGCCTTTGATAGGGATGTGGACTGGCTTCGTCTCTTCAAAGAATTGTGCGCTCTACTGAAGGCGTCTTACGGAACTCTCCATCTTTTGACTCAAGTAGAAACAAGTGAGGACGCGTTCGGAGATGCTGCGGATGCTTCTTATGCGACGACCGATTTCGTCGATGGGTTGCCGCCGATTGGTTTGACGGAACGTGGTTTAGCGAACCTCAGTTGGGCAAATTACTTCGGTCCGGCGTTGAGGATAGAAGTTTCTGAGCAACAAGTTCGCGAGGCGGGATTTCCAGTTGAACAATGCGGTGACGGAGTTCTTCTGCAAGTTACGAGCAACATATCGGTGGTCGAGGACGACTTTTCCGAGTTTTCTCAACGACGAAGTGAATTGCGATCCATGTTCAGAGACGGTCTATTTCGGATTAACCACGAACCGGCGCCGATTAAATAGCTATCGATGAAACGGAATGCATTGATAGTGGCAGAGGGCAGTTCGATTCGCGCTGGCCTTAGCACCCACGCGACCGACGAGCCGATGCTCCGCGGCTAGGGCTTTGCAGCTGAGTCAGCGTGCGTGCGCAACGGCTGAACAACGTCAGCGGCGCCAGCGCGAGTTAACGGCAGGTCTCCCGCAGCCTCTCCGGCGCGAATTCGAACAAGCCCTCCGTTGCATCTGGTGATACTTCCCACCACCTCGCATCACCCTTGCTGAAGCGCAAGGCGTACGCTCCCCGTACCCATCGGCTTTAATCCGCGTCCAGGCGGAAGCCGAAAGGCAAGGAGCCGCCATGAAGTTCCCCCGCTTTCTCACCGCCGGCCTGAGCGCCGCCTGTCTCACCCTGCTTGCCGCCTGCGGCGGCGGCTCCGGCGGCGATGACCCACCCGCCGCGGCCATGGGCACCCTCGGCCTCTCCTTGACCGACGCCCCCACTTGCGGCTTCGATCACGTCAACGTCGCGATCCAGAAGATCCGCGTCCACCAGAGCTCGACCGCCGCCGACACCGACGCCGGCTGGGCGGAACTGAACTTCAGCACCCCCAAGCGCGTCGACCTGCTCACGCTGACCAACGGCGTGCTGGCGTCCCTCGGGCAGATCCCTCTGCAGGCCGGCCACTACACGCAGATGCGCCTCGTGCTCGCCGCCAATGGCGGCAGCGATCCCTTGCTGAACTCCATCGTGCCGACCGGCGGCACCGAAGTTGCGCTCGACACGCCCAGTGCGATCCAGAGCGGCGTGAAGCTCAACGTTGACATCACCATCGCCGCCAACCAGCTCGCCGACTTCGTGCTGGACTTCGACGCCTGCAAGTCCGTCGTCACCGCCGGCAACTCCGGCAAGTACCTGCTCAAGCCGGTCGTCGCCGTCACGCCTAACTTCGTCTCGGGCGTCAGCGGTTACGTCGACAGCGCGGCGGCCAACGGCGCGACGACGGTGTCCGTCCAGCAGGGCGGGGTGGTCATCAAGGCGACCGCGCCGGATTCAACCGGCAAGTTCCTGCTGCAGCCGGTCGCGCCCGGCAGCTACACGCTGGTCATCACCGCGCCCGGACGCACGACCGACGTCGTCACCGGTTTGACCGTGGCCGCCTCCACCGTCACCTTGCTCAACGGCGCCACCTCGCCGCTGGGCTTGGGCGTCTCGATGAGCGGCACCGCGGCCGGGACCGTCACCACCAGCCTCACGCCGATCGACGCAAGCGTGCGCGCGACCCAGACGTTGCTCGGCGGCGAAAAGATCGAGGTCGCGACACGCGGCGTCGATGCGACCACCGGCGCCTACAGCATGACGCTGCCGACCGGCGCACCGATGGTGGCGGCGTACGTCGCGCCGCTGGGCGCGCTGAACTTCGGCGCGGATGCGAGCGCCGCGGCGAAGTACGGGCTGGAGGCCAGTTCCGGCCTGGCGACGAAGACGGCCGGACCGCTGACGCTGACCGCCGGCGCGACAACGACCACCAACTTCTCGTTCCCTTGAGTCGACCGTCATCGCGGCGTCCCGGCTGGGGGCGTCGCGTGACCGGCTGGCAGGCACGCCGCGCCGCGCACGGGCTGCACGCGAGGGTGGATGCCAAGCGCCGCTGAGGGGCTCAGCGCCGCCAGTCGCGACGCATGGCGTCCCGCTCGTCCGCGCTCGACAAGGGATCGCCCTCGCGCAGGCGATCCATGTCGTCGAGCAGCGCTTGCGGCCAGGGTGAGGCCGCCATTCGGAAGGCATCCGACGCTGCGGATGTCGATGCGGTCGGGGACGCTGACGCGGACCCCGCGGTGATCGTCGCGAGTTGTCGCACGCGCCATGCGTTGTCGCCGCGGCAGGCCAGGCCCGCCGTGGCACCGCCGGCATCCGCCCCGCCGACCGTGAAGGCGCGGCAGTATCGACCGTCCCGCGATACGAAGCTCAGGCCCACGCGGGTGGAGGAACCGGGCGCCGCCGCGCCGGACAGCTGCGCGTCCAGAGCCTGAGCGAGGGCGCCCTCGGCGAGCCAGCCGCCGTCTGCCGCCACCTCGAGCGCTCCGCGCGGCGCCAGCCAGGTCGTGCCGATCAACACGCCCAGTGCCAGGCTGGCCGCCATGCCGCCCCAGGTCAGCCAACCTCCGCGGCGACGCCGACGTTCCTCGTCGAGGTCGATGGGCTTGGTGTCTGGCTTGGTGCCTGGCTTGGCGGACGGACCGGGCACCGCGGCGGGCGCGGGCTCGGCGGCGGCCTCGGTGACGGCCTCGCGATTCGCGAAGAGCGCGCTCAACCGCTCGGGTACGGGCTCTGCCAGCACGGGATCGAAGGCCTGGCCCAGCCGCGCGCGCAGGCGCCGTTCCCTCGCCACCGCGGCGCCGAGCGTCGCATCCTCCGCCAGCCTCGCTTCGAAGCGCGCGCGCTCCGCCGCGTCCATCTCGTCGTCGACATAGGCGGCGACGCGCGTCGCATCGTCCATCGTCCGCGTGGCATCGAGCTCATCCTCGCGGTGCTCGCCGCGCTCCCGACCCGGGCCTGCGCCGCCGACCTCATCGCCGCCATCGCCGCTGTCTTGGCCGCGCTCGCGGCCGGAATCCATTGCGCCGTTCATGTCCTGTCCTTCGCCGCTCATGTGCCGCTCATGCGTCGATGTCGCCGTCGCCCAGCAGTTGCTGCAGCGTGTCCTTCGCCCGTGCCAGCCGGCTGGTGACGGTGCCGATCGGAACCTCCAGCACTGCCGCGGCCTCCTTGTAGGGCAGGCCCTCGACCAGCACCAGGCCCACCACCAGGCGCTGCTCCTCGGGGAGCCGCGCCATCGCCGCCTGCACCGACAAACGCGCGATGTGCCGACCCGTCTCGGACACGCCGACGTGCTCGCCCGCCTCCTCGGGGGCCAGCACCTCGGCGCGCCGGCCGCGGGCACGCTGCTCGTCGATCCAGGCGTTCTTCATGATCCTGAACATCCAGCTGTCCAGGCGCGTGCCGGGCTCGTACTGGTCCAAGGCCCGCAGCGCCCGCTCCACCGCCACCTGCACGAGGTCGTCCGCATCCTCGCGGTGATGCGTCAGGCTGCGGGCGAAGCGCCGCAGCCGGGGCAGCAGCGCGGCCAGGGCGGATTGCAACTCCAATATGCTCATGCGATGGGATGCCTGATGAATAGAACGACGGCGGCGCGGATTTTCTTCCGTGTGCCGGACGTTATCCGTCGATGAGCTTGAAATTCCTTCCGATCCTCGGTCTGGCCGCGGCCTTGATCACGGCGCTGCCCGCGTCGGCGCAGGTCCGTCTGCCCAATCTGCCCGGTGGTGGGCGCATCCCCGGCGGCGAGCTGCTGCGCCGCACCGAGCCGCTGTTGACCTCGACCAGCCAGCTGCTCGCGCCGGTCGATCCGCTGCGCTGGCGCGAGCGGCTCGCCGATCAGCTGCTTCGGCGCCATCCCGACCAGCTTCAGCGCAACGCGGCGGACGAACTGGTGTTCATCGGCGAGGTGCTCGCGTTGCCGTCGTCAGCGCAGGCGCGGCAGCGCGTGCTGTCGATGGACGGGTGGGAGCGGGTGGAGGAGACGCGGCTGGATGGGCTGGACCTCGCCTGGTTGCGGCTGCGGGCGTCGGCTGGCACCTCACCGGCAGCGCTGGCCGCGCGGATCGCGCAGCTGCGCGCCGAGGACCCGGAGGGCAGCTACGACTATCACCATGTCTACGTCGACGCGGGCACGGCGACGCCGATGGAAGGCGCGCCGCCGTCCAGCCGGGGCGCTGCGCTGACCGCACTCGCAAGCGCAAGCGCGACCGCGACCGCGACCCAGCCCGCCGCCTCGAGCACCAGCACCAGCGGAAACGCGACCGGCTCCATCGGGACCGAAGGGGCCGTCACCGGCGAGCGTCGCGTCGGCATGATCGACAGCGGCGTCGATGCCGCCCATCCCTCGCTGCGGCATGTGGCGCTGACTCGACAGGGTTGCGCGGGCCAGGCCCGGCCCGCGGCGCATGGCACGGCCGTGGCGTCGCTACTGGTGGGCGATTCCGAGATCGGCTTCCGCGGCGCGCTGCCGCGCGGGCGCCTCTTCGCGATGGACGTGTATTGCGAGGGCGGGTCCCAGGCCGGCGGCGGCGTGCAGGCGATCGCCGAAGGCTTTGGCTGGCTGGCGCGGATGCGGGTGGGCGTGGTCAACATCAGCCTGGTCGGCCCGCCCAACGCGCTGCTGCGACGCGTGGTCGAGGCGGCGCAGGACAAGGGACTCCTGATCGTCGCGCCGGTCGGCAACGACGGGCCGTCGGCGCCGCCGCTCTATCCGGCCGCATGGCCCGGCGTGATCGCGGTCACCGGCGTCGACGCGCGCCGGCGCGTGCTCGTCGAGGCCGGGCGCGGGCCGCATGTCGCCTTCGCCGCGCCGGGGGCCGACATGGTCGCCGCCGAGGTCGGCGGGCGTGGCTACGCGGCGGTGCGCGGCACCTCGTTCGCCGCGCCGCTGGTGGCGGGGCTGCTCGCGGCGCGCCTGCCCTCGTCCGATCGCGCCGCGTCCTCGTCAGCCTTCAATGCGCTCGCGCGCGAGGCGATCGACCTGGGCGCCCCGGGGCGTGACGATGTGTATGGCGTCGGGCTCGTCGGCGCCTCGCTGCGCGTGAACGCCGGCGACCTGCGCTGAAAACCATTGGTTGCAACTGGCCGGGAAGAAGCGATCCGGCCGCGTCGTTCTCCCAGTGCAGGCCGCGGAACGGTTCCGCGGCTCTCGAACCAGGAGATCGACATGAACGCAATTTCGAAGCAGACCCAAGGTCTTTGGCCCGTGGTGGCGGGCACCCTGGTGGCGGTCCTCGGCGCCTTGGCACAGCCGGCGCATGCAGGCTTGCTCGGCGGCGGTGGCGGCCTCTCCGGCGGCGCCAGCGGGCAGATCGGCGGCAGCCTGGGTGGGATGGGCGGCCTGGGCCAGCGACCGGACCTGAGCCGCGGCCGCGATGCGCTGCAGAACACGCGGGACCGCGCCGACCAGGCGGCCGGCAAGGTGAGCGATCGCGCGCAGCAGGCGACGGGCCGGGTGGGTGATGGCGTCGCTCGCGCGGCGGGTGCGGCCAGCGCAGCTGGTGGCCAACTGGATCACACGGCGGGCCAGGCCCATCAGGTGAGCGCGGAAGGAACTGCCGTGGCAACGAGCGGTACCGGCTCGACCTCCACGCCTTCCACGACGACTTCCACGCCTTCGCCTTCCTCGCCTTCCTCGCCTTCCTCGCCGGCGTCCCCTTCCACGCCGTCCTCGCCCGAGCGCGCCCACGGCGCGCAGGCCAGTGGCAGCGCGAAGGCCTCGGGCTCGGCGCAGGCCAGCCGGGAGGGCGGTCGGGTGAGCGGGCAGGGCAGCGCGAGCACCTCGGCCGAGGCCAAGGCTGGCAAGACCGGCGGGCAGTGAGCCCCAGGCGGCGAGGGCGCGCGGCTTACCGCGGCGCCCTCAGCCGCGCCACTTCATCCAGCGGCGTGGCGCCGAAGTAGCGCTTGAACTCGCGGCTGAACTGCGACGGGCTCTCATACCCCACGCGCGTGGCGGCGACCCCGGCCTTCACACCTTCGTTCAGCATGATCAGCCGCGCCTTGTGCAGCTTGTAGCTCTTCACGTACTGCAGCGGCGAGGTGTTGGTGACCGCCTTGAAGTTGTGATGGAAGGCGGACACGCTCATGTTCACGAGTTTGGCCAGCTGCTCGACGTTCAAGGGCTTGGCGTAGTTCGACTCGATGTGCTGCAGCGCCTTGGTCACCTGCGCGAAGTGCGTGTGCCGGTGGGCCAGCGCCTGCAGCGCCGCGCCGCTGTCGCCGCACAGCACGTGGTAGACGATCTCCTTGACGATCAGCCGGCCCAGCACCTTGGCGTCGCGCGGATGGTCCATCGCGTCGACCAGCCGCTCGAGCGCGCAGAGCACCTCCTCGGTGAAGGGCGCGCTGTTGACGCCGGGGCATTCGAGGCTGGCGGGACGGTCGAAGTCCTCGTCCTCCAGGTCGATCAGCAGCTCCTGCAGCATCGCCGTGTCGATGTCGATCGACACGCCGACGAAGGGCTCCTTGCGGCTCGCGATCGTCTGGCACTCGAAGGGCAGGGGCACCGTCAGCAGCAGGTAGTTGTCCGCGTCGTAGCGGAAGGTCCGGTCGCCCACGTGCCCCACCTTCGCCCCCTGCGCCACGATGACGATCGAAGGCTCGTAGAGCACCGGCGTGCGGGGATGCGGCGTCTCGGTGTAAAGCACGCGCACGCCGGCCACCGGGGAGGGCGTCGCGAAGGACCCGGCCGAGAAGCGGGTCGCGGCGTCGACGATGCGCCGGCGGATGCTGTCGTTGAGGGTGGTCGCCATGGGATCTGGAAGGACATCGGGCGCGGGCGGACCAGGGTCCGTCCGCGCCGCGCGTGGGGAGGCCGTCGGCTCAGCGGGCCGCTTCGAGGATGCGCTGGCTGTCCTCGAGGCGGATGTCCTGGTGCTCGCCCAGCGCCGTGCCGCCGTGTTCCTGGAGCTTGGCGATCATCGCCGGGATGGTGCTGCCGTCCAGGCCGTAGGCGGACAGGCGCGTGCCCACGCCCAGTTGCTCGAAGAACGCGCGCGTGGCCGCGATCGCGCCGTCGATGCGCTGCGCCTCGGTGCCCTCGCGCAGGCCCCAGACGCGGTCCGCGTACTGCAGCAGCTTGGCGCGCTTCTGCTCTTTCTTGTAGGCCAGCACCGACGGCAGCACGATCGCCAGCGTCTGCGCGTGATCGAGTCCATGCATCGCGGTCAGCTCGTGGCCGATCATGTGCGTCGCCCAGTCCTGCGGCACGCCGGCGCCGATCAGGCCGTTGAGCGCCAGCGTCGCGCTCCACATCACGTTGGCGCGGACGTCGTAGTTCTCGGGCTCGGTCAGCGCGCGCGGGCCTTCCTCGATCAGCGTCTGCAGGATGCCCTCGGCGAAGCGGTCCTGGATGCGGCCTTCGGCGGGATAGGTCAGGTACTGCTCGACGGTGTGGACGAAGGCGTCGACGACGCCGTTGGCGACCTGGCGCGCCGGCAGCGAGTAGGTCGTCGCCGGGTCGAGCACCGCGAACACCGGATAGGTGAAGGGCGAGAAGAAGGGCAGCTTGTCGCCGGTCTCCCGGCGGCTGATGACGGCGCCGTTGTTGGACTCGGAGCCGGTGGCCGGCAGCGTCAGCACGACGCCCATCTTCACCGCGTCGGCGACCTTGGCGCCGCGGGTCAGCAGGATCTCCCAGGCATCCGGCGAAGCCTCGTAGCGCGCCGCCGCGGCGATGAACTTGGTCCCGTCCGCGACCGAGCCGCCGCCCACGGCCAGCAGGAAGTCGATGCGCTCGGCCTTGACCACCGCGACGGCCTTCATCAGCGTCTCGAACGTGGGATTGGGCTCGATGCCGGAGAACTCGAGCACCGTGCGGCCGGCCAGTGCCGCGCGGACCTGGTCGAGCACGCCGTTCTTCTTGATGCTGCCGCCGCCGTAGGTGATCAGGATGCGCGCGTCGGCGGGAATCTCCTGCCCGAGCTGGGCGATCTGGCCCTGGCCGAAAAGGATCTTGGTGGGGGTGTTGAGGATGAAGTTGTTCATGGCTTGCGGCTCCGTGGCGGTGATCGAAGGATCGACTCGATGGGGCGGATTGTTCCGCCGGCGCCCAGGAGCCGGCAAGGCACGAAACTGCTTTCGTCTTGCCCATTCCTGCTTGCGCGGGGATGAATGGGCAAGGCGGCGGGACCGATCCAGGAGGCGGCCGACGCCGGGTTACCCCGATGGTTGAACTAATTGTTTGGGGGCTGAATTAATTGGCCGGCTGACAACGCTGACATCGCGCGCGGTCTTCACGGCATCCTCACATCAACAACACACGGAGACCTATGAACCTCACCCATCGCACGCTGCTCGCAGCCGCCTTCGTCACCACGCTGGCCGCGGCCGCACCGGGCGCGCAGGCCGCCACCTGGGCCGCCTCCTCGCCGGCGACGTCCTCCTGCTCGGCGCCCAATCTCTTCGCCACCTGGACCTACGGCAACTACGGCTTCAACAACGACGTCTGGTCGCCCTGCAGCAACCTGGCCGCCGGTGCGCAGACCATCTGGGCCAACTCGAACGCCGACTGGGGCGTCTGGTCCGATCAGCCCAACACCGGCGGGATCAAGTCCTACCCGCACATCGGCTACGCGGTGAACCGCACGATCAGCTCGCTGTCCACGCTGACGTCCACCATCAGCGCGACCACGCCATCGGGCGGCGCGTGGGAGTCGACCTACGACATCTGGGTCGGCAACAACGCCCACGAGATCATGCTGTGGCTGAACTACACCGGCACCGCCGGCGGCTGCGGCAACGTCAAGCCGATCTCCTACAACTGGACGGCCGCAGGCTGCGCGATCCCCGTCTACAGCAACGTCTCGGTGGGCGGCTCGACCTGGAATGTCTACCGCGGCAACAACGGCAACAACATGGTGTATTCCTTCCTGCGCACCACGAAGACCAACAACGCGACCGTGGACGTGCGCGCCATCCTCAACTACCTGAAGAACCTGGGCTGGATGGGCGACCTAGTCGTCGGCGAGGTGCAGTACGGCTTCGAGATCACCTCCTCGGCCGGCGGCATGAACTTCGGTGCGAAGAACTTCTCCGTCACCGTGAAGTGAGCCGGTGCCGCCGCGGTGGGGCAGTGCCTCGCCGCGGCGGTACTGCGCCGGTACTGCGGCGCCAGCGCGGCTTCGTTGGCGGCGCCGCGGGCGGCGCGGACCTTCTGCGAAACTCGTCCCGATTCGCTCGAGAAGGTCGTGTTCATGAAATCGGATGAGAGGGAGGCCGCCGACCGGCGGCGCTTGCAGATGGCGGACATCGCGCGGATGGCCGGCGTGTCCGTCTCGACGGTGTCCCGCTGTCTCAACGGCAGCCCGCTGGTCAACGCGGAGACGCGCCGGCGGGTCGAGGAACTGGCCAAGTCGCTGAACTACACCATCAACCTCGGCGCCAAGAGCTTCCGGCTGCAGGAGAACCGCACCGTCGCGGTGGTCGTGCCCTACGACCGCGACTCCCGCCAGCACATCTCCGATCCCTTCTTCCTCACCATCGTCGGCGCGATCGCCGACGTGCTGACCGCGCGCGGCTTCGACATGCTGCTGTCGCGCGTCGACGCGGACCATCTCGACCAGGCCGTGCGCGGCGTCGAGATGGGCAAGGCCTGCGGCCTGCTGCTGATCGGCCAGTGGCGCCACCACGACCAGCTCAACGAGCTGGCCGCGCGTCACATGCCGGTGGTGGTCTGGGGCGCGGAGCTGCCGCAGCAGCTCTACTGCACCGTCGGCGGCGACAACCATGCCGGCGGGCTGATCGCCACGCGGCACCTGATCGAGGCCGGCCGCCGCCGCATCGCCTTCCTCGGCGATGCCCAACTGCCCGAGGTGCTGCATCGCCGGCAGGGCCACTGGCAGGCGCTGCGCGACGCCGGCCTCGCGCCCGACCCGGCGCTGGAGCTGCCGGTCTCCTTCGCGCCGGCCGCCGCGCGGGCGCCGATCGAGGCCTTCTTCGCCGCGCACCGGGAGGTCGACGCGGTGATGGCCTGTTCCGACCTGCTGGCCCTGGAGGCGGTGCGCGCGCTGCGCGCGGCGGGGCGCGCCGTCCCGGCGGACGTGTCCGTCACCGGCTACGACGACATGGCGCTCGCCGCCTACGGCACGCCCGCGCTGACCACCGTCCACCAGCCGGTGGCCGAGGCGGCCGAGGCGCTGGTCGATGCGCTGATGCAGATGCTTGCCGGCGAGCGCGTCGCGCCGTTGACGCTGCCGGTCCACCTCGTCGTCCGCGACAGCTCGCTGCGCGCAACGGCTGAGGCTCGAATGCGGACGTGCGCCTCACGGCACTCTGCAACACCGAATGCAACCGATTGCATTTGATAGCCACCGATTGCACCCATTGCTGCGGTGTGCAGTTAGCTCCACAGGTCTTTAACGCCTATCATGCCGTGCCACCAGCGACCGTCATGGCGTTGGACTTAGGGTTTTCGCTGTTTTGCAATCGATTGCAATGGGCGACCGGGTCGACCACAATGCATGCAGGCCGCCACCAGTGCGGCGATCCACGCCGCACCCACGTCGAGGTCGGTGCGGCACAACGACCGGAGACACCCGACATGCGTCCTTCCTCGCCCTTGCGCCGGCTGCCGCTGGCGATCGCTCTCTCGCTGGCTTTCCCCGCCGCCTGGAGCCAGACCGCCACGCCCGAGGCCGCGCCGCCGGCCGCCGCGCCCGCTACGGCCAATGAGCACGCCAGCGAGCCAGCCGCCGCTGCGGCGCCTCAGGAGGCGTCGACCGACGCGCTGTCGCTGAACCAGGTCGTCGTGACCGGGACCTCGACCAGGACCAGCAAGATGAAGCAGAGCCTGTCCATCAGCTCGATGGGCAGCGAGCAGATCGCCAAGACCGGCGCGACCAGCGCGGCCGAGCTGCTGCGCGCGGTGCCGGGCCTGCGCTCCGAGTCCTCCGGCGGCGAGGGCAACGCCAACATCACCGTGCGCGGCGTGCCGCTGTCGGCGGGCGGCTCGCGCTACGTGCAGATCCAGGAGGACGGCCTGCCGGTGCTGCTGTTCGGCGACATCGCCTTCGGCACTGCCGACCAGTTCCTGCGCGCCGACGTCAACATCGACCGGCTGGAGGTGGTGCGCGGCGGTTCGGCCTCGACGCTGGCCAGCAACTCGCCGGGCGGCCTGATCAACTTCATCAGCAAGACCGGCAAGGGCGAGCAGGGCGGATCGATGGCGCTGACCGGCGGCCTCGATCACCGCCTGTGGCGCGTGGAGGCCGACTACGGCGGCTCGCTGGGGCGCGGCACCAGCTTCCACATCGGCGGCTTCCAGCGCCAGGGCGAGGGCGGCCGTCCCACCGGCCGCACGCTGGAGCAGGGCGGGCAGATCAAGGCCAGCCTGACCCAGACCTTCGACGCGGGTTACCTGCGGCTCAACCTCAAGGCGCTGGACGATCGCACGCCCTCGTTGATGCCGGTGCCGGTGCAGGTCGTGAACGGCCAGATCCGGACCGTCGCCGGCATCGATCCGCGCCAGGCCTTCTTCCTGACCTCGGGCCTGCCGGCCGACACCACCGTCGACAGGAACGGCAATCCCGTCACCACGAGCACGCGCGACGGGCTGCGGGTCAAGAGCTTCGCCATCGGGCTGGAGACCCGCCTGGACCTGGGCCAGGGCTGGACGCTGGAGGACCGCTTCCGGCGCAGCAGCAACTCGGGCCGCTTCATGGCGCTGTTCCCCGCGGACAACGGCAACAACGGCAGCAATGCCTTCTTCACCGGCACGCTGTTCAACACCTCGCTGGACGACCTGGGCAACACCTTCAACGATCTGAAGCTGAGCCGCAAGTTCGCGCTGGCCGGCGGATCGGCGACCGTGCTCGGCGGCCTGTTCAACGGCGTGCAGCAGGTGGCACAGACCTGGTTCTGGAACCAGTACAACCTGAGCTTCAGCAACAACGGCGCGCGCGTCGTCGATGCCGCCGGACAGCCCTCGACGCTGCCGGTGAGCAGCGGCTGGGACACCTGGGGCGGCTGCTGCGCGCGGACCTTCGACGTGCAGTACACGCAGACCTCCCCCTACCTGGCGCTGGCCTGGGAGGGCGGCCCGGTCAATGTCGACCTGAGCGTGCGCCGCGACGGCCAGCGGGCCAGCGGCTACACGCTGGCCGGCAATGCCCAGACGCGCAGCTGGGATCCGGCCTCGCGCCAGGAGGTGGACTACAAGGTGTCCCACACCTCCTATTCGGGCGGCGTGAACTACGCGCTCAGCAGCGACCTGGCGGTGTTCGGGCGCGTCAGCAACGGCGTGGCCTTCTCCGCCGATCGCCTGCTCTACGGCAATCCGCTGGACGGCTCCGTGCCGGTGGCGATCAACGAGATCGACCAGACCGAGCTCGGCCTGAAGTGGCGCGACAAGTCCGGCCTGAGCCTGTTCGTCACCGCCTTCGATGCCCGCACCAACGAGAGCAACTACGAGGTCACGACGCGGACCTTCACCGCCAACCGCTACCGCGCCCGCGGCCTGGAGCTGGAAGGCGCGTACGCGAGCGGCCCATGGCGCCTGACCGCCGGCGCGACCTGGACCCATGCCCGCATCCGCAGCGCCAACGACCCGGCGCTGGTGGGCAACAAGCCGCGCCGGCAGGCCGCGCTGGTGTGGCAGCTGGCGCCGTCGTACACCATCGGCGACCTCGAACTGGGCGCGGCGGTGGTGGGCTCCGGCAAGTCCTACGGCGACGATGCCAACACCATCACGATGAAGGCCTATGCCGTGGTCAATGCCTTCGTGAACTACGCGCTGACGGAGAAGATCATGCTGGGCCTGTCGGCCAACAACCTGTTCGACAAGCTGGCCTACACCGAGATCGAGGGCGACGGCCACGCCGCCCGGGCGCTCAACGGCCGCACGCTGCGCGCCACGCTGAAGATCGACTTCTGAGGTCCGCGCATGCACGATCCGACCCCTTGGCGGGCCGCGCTGGCCGCATCGGAGCAGCCATGAACGGCATCAAGCCGCGCCTGAGCCTGGCGCAGATCGTCAACATGAATGTCGGCTTCCTCGGCATCCAGTTCAGCTTCGGTCTGCAGCAGAGCAACATGAGCCCGATCTACAAGTACCTCGGCGCCGACGAGGCCACGCTGCCGCTGCTCTGGCTGGCCGGCCCGGTGACCGGGCTGCTGGTGCAGCCGCTGGTCGGCGCGGTCAGCGACCGCACGGTCACGCGCTGGGGCCGGCGCACGCCGTACTTCCTGTTCGGCGCGCTGCTGTGCAGCCTGGGGCTGCTGCTGATGCCGATGAGCCCGGCGCTGTGGTTCGCCGCGGGGCTGCTGTGGATCCTCGACGCGGCCAACAACATGACGATGGAGCCTTACCGCGCCTACGTCAGCGACCGGCTCGACGAGTCGCAGCACGTGCCCGGCTTCATGATCCAGAGCGCCTTCACCGGCCTGGCGCAGACGCTGGCCTACCTGACGCCGTCGCTGCTGGTGGCCATGGGCATGAGCCGCGACGCGGTCGGCGGCAACCACATCCCGCAGACGACGACGGTGGCCTTCGGGCTGGGCGCGCTGCTGTCGTTCACGACGGTGTGGTGGTCGGTGCGCCGCGTGCCGGAGCTGCCGATGACGCCGCGCGCGCTCGACGCGCTGCGCGCCCAGCCGCGCACGCCGGGCGCGATCGTCGGCGAGATCGTCTCGGCGCTGCGCGAGATGCCCGAGACGATGCGCCGGCTGTGGTGGATGAAGCTGTGCCAGTGGTACGCCATGATGTGCTACTGGATCTACATCGTGCCGAGCCTGGCGCGCTCGCTGTTCGGCACCAGCGACGCGTCCTCGGCCGGTTTCCGCGAGGCGGGCCTGCTCAACGGGCAGATCGGCGGCTTCTACAACTTCGTCGCCTTCCTCGCCGCCCTGGCCATGCTGCCGCTGACGCGTCGCCTGGGCGCGCGACGGGTGCATGCGGCCTGCCTGGTGGCCGCCGGCATCGCGATGTGGAGCCTGCCGCTGGTGCGCGAGCGCGCCTGGCTGTTCGTGCCGATGCTGGGCATCGGCGTCGCCTGGGCCAGCATGATGGGCAACCCCTACGTGATGCTGGCCGGCTGCATTCCGCCGGAGCGGGCCGGCGTCTACATGGGCATCTTCAACATGTTCATCGTGATCCCGATGCTGCTGCAGATGCTCACGCTGCCCTTGCTCTACGACACGGTGCTGCACGGCGATCCCGCCAACGTGCTGCGCCTGGCCGGCACGCTGATGCTGCTGGCCGCGCTGGCGACGCTGCGGGTGAAGGCGCCCGCGCGCGCGCCGTCGCTCCCGCCCCCCGTCACCCTCGACCGTCCATGAAGAACCAAGTCCAACTCATCACCTATGTCGACCGCCTGGGCGGCGGGGACCTGCGCGCGCTGCAGGCGCTGCTGACGCAAGGCGAGGGCAATCCGCTGCGTGGCCGCTTCGGCGGCGTGCACCTGCTGCCGTTCTTCCATCCGATCGACGGCGCCGACGCGGGCTTCGATCCGATCGACCACACGCGGGTGGACCCGCGCCTGGGCGACTGGTCCGACCTGGCGGCGCTCGCGGCGCCGGAGAGCGGACTGGACGTGATGGCCGACGTGATCGTGAACCACATGTCCTCGCAGTCGCCGCAGTTCCTCGACTACCAGGCGCGTGGCGAGGCGTCCGAGCATGCCGGTCTGTTCCTCACGCTGGACGCCGTGTTCCCCGACGGCGCGAACGAGGCGCTGCTGACCGCCGTCTACCGGCCGCGTCCCGGCCTGCCGTTGACGATGCTGCCGGCGGGCGATGCGCGGCGCCTCTTCTGGACCACCTTCACGCCGCAGCAGATCGACATCGACGTCGAGCATCCCAGCGGCGAGGCCTACCTGGACGCGATCCTGCGCCGCTTCGCCTCGGTGGGCATCCGCAGCATCCGGCTGGACGCGGCGGGGTATGCGATCAAGCGCGCGGGGCGCTCGTGTTTCATGATGCCGGAGACCTTCGACTTCATCGCCGCCTTCAGCGCCAAGGCCCGGGCGCTGGGCATCGAGGTGCTGGTCGAGGTGCACAGCTACTACCGCCGCCAGATCGAGATCGCGCGCCAGGTCGACTGGGTGTACGACTTCGCGCTGCCGCCGCTGGTGCTGCATGCCTTCGCCTTCGGCACCGCGGGGCCCTTGAAGCAGTGGGCGGCGATGCGGCCGCGCAATGCGCTGACGGTGCTCGACACGCATGACGGCATCGGCATCATCGACATCGGCGCGGACGCCGCCGACCGCGCGGGATCGCCGGGACTGGTGCCGCCCGAGGAGCTGGATGCGCTGGTCGAATGGATCCACCGCAATAGCCGCGGCGAGAGCCGGCTGGCCACCGGCGCGGCGGCCTCCAACCTCGACCTCTACCAGGTCAACTGCACCTTCTTCGACGCGCTGGGCGGCAACGAGCGCGACTACCTGCTGGCGCGCGCGATCCAGTTCTTCCTGCCCGGCATTCCGCAGGTGTACTACGTCGGCCTGCTGGCCGGGCGCAACGACCTGGCGCTGCTGCAGCGCACCGGCGTCGGGCGCGACATCAACCGCCATCACTACACCCGCGCGGAGATCGACGAACGCTTGCGCGCGGACGTGGTCCAGCAGCTGTTGCGGCTGATCGAGCTGCGCAACGCGCACCCCGCCTTCAACGGCCAGTTCGAGATGCGCGGCGGGAGCGACGAGGAGCTTCGACTCGCCTGGACCCACGGCGAGCACCGGGCCGAGCTGTGGATCGACTTCAAGGAGCCGGCGCGGCACGGCTTGCGCTTCTCCGGGCCCTCGGGCGAGGAGACGTCGCTGCGCTTGGGCTGAAGGACTTCAACCCTCGCGCGCTCAACCGAGATCGAGCACCAGCCGGTCGCTCCGTGCGCGCGAGCAGCAGGGCGTGAACTGGTCGTTGGCCGCCTGTTCCTCCGGCGTGAGGTACAGGTCGCGGTGCTCGGGCTCGCCGGCCAGCACGCCGGTCAGGCAGGTGCCGCAGACGCCTTGCTCGCAGGACGTCAGCAGCGGGATGCCCGCCGCGATCAGCGCCTGCGCGGCGCTCTGGCCGGCCGCCACCGGAATGACGCGGCCCGAGCGCAGCTCGAGCTCGAACGGGCGGTCCTGGCCCGGCGCCGGCGCCTCGGCGCCGGCGAAGAACTCGTGATGAACCCGGTCGCCCGCCCAGCCCAGTGCCCGGGCGGCCTCGGTCACGGTGTCGATCAGGCGCTTGGGTCCGCAGACGTAGACATGCGTGTCGGCGGCCTGCGCCGCCAGCAGCCCAGGCACGTCCAGCCGGTCGGGGCCGACATGGAAGCGGGCCGCGCCGGCCCAGGCGCTGGCTTCGATCTCTGCGCGGAAGGCCATGCGCTCGAGCTCGCGGGCCGCGTAATGCAGCGCGAAGTCCGCGCCCGCGCCCGCGAGCTGGCGGGCCATCGCGAGCAGCGGCGTGATGCCGATGCCGCCGGCGATCAGCAGGCTGCGACGCGCCGATGGCGACAGCGGGAAATGATTGCGCGGCGCGCCGATCAGCAGCGTCTGGCCCGGCATCAACTGCTCATGCACCGCGCGCGATCCGCCGCGCGAGGTCGCTTCCCGCAGCACGCCCAGCACGTAGCGATGGGTCTCGGCGGGATCGTTGCTGAGGGAGTACTGCCGCACCAGGCCGCCCGGCAGATGGACGTCCACATGCGCGCCGGCGGTGAACGCGGGCAGGGCGCCGCCATCGGCGGCCACCAGGGTGACCGCGCAGACGTCCCGCGCGGCGGCGGCCTTGGCCTGGACGCGGACGGGGATCAGCCCAGTGACGGGCGCGGGGATCAGCGCACTCATGCCCGCGCCGCCATCAGCCGGTCGATGACCTTGCGCGACTGCACGCCGCCGCCGTCGATGTTGAGCATCAGCAGCGGGCGCTGCGGCCAGGCCAGCAGGTTCTGCTGCTGGCGCTCCAGCATCTCCTGGTCCTCGGCGAAGATCCGGCCCTGGCCTTCGCGGATCTGCTCGGTGAGCGCCGGGTCCTGGGGTTTGAACTTGCGCGCCATGCCCCAGAAGTAGTGGATGGAGGTGTCGGTCTCCGGGGTGATGAAGTCCACCACCCAGCTCGCCGCCTTGACCTCGTCGGGCGCCTCGTAGCCCCCGTGGCCGGCCAGCGCCACGCCGACCTCGATCATGATGTGGCTGGGCGGCGTGAAGTGGCAGATCTGCCAGCGGTCCACCGGCTGGTCCTCGGGCAGGCCGTTCATGCGCAGCGCCATCCGCCAGAACGGCGGTGCCTCGATGCCCTGCATGTGGCGCTCGGTGATGACGTGGTCGCCGTCCACGCGCGTGGTGCAGGGGATCTCGTCGATCTCCTTCTGGCCGATGCTGCCGGCATGCACATAGGTCTCGTGGGTGAGGTCCATCAGGTTGTCGATCATCAGCCGGTAGTCGCAGGCGATGTGGTACAGGCCGCCGCCATAACCGAAGGCCGGGTTGCCCAGCCACTCGAAGGCCGGCAGCGCGGCCAGGTCCGCCTGCGCGGCCTCGCCCGGCCAGACCCAGATGAAGCCGTGCGCCTCATGGACCGGGAAGCTGCGGATGGCCGGAAAGCCGCGCACGCGCTGGCAGGGCATGGACACGGTCCTGCCGTCGCCGCCCATGGCCAGGCCGTGGTAGCCGCAGACCAGGGTGTCGCCGTTCACGCGGCCCAGCGACAGCGGCGCGCCGCGGTGCGGGCAGAAGTCCTCCACCGCGCGGACGGCGCCGGCGCTGTCGCGGAAGAAGGCCATCGCGTGGTTGCAGACCTTGCGGCCCAGCGGCTTGTCGGTGCCGACCTCCTCGCTGCGGGCGGCGACGTACCAGGTGTTGGTGATGAACATGGGAACTCCTCGGGAACGGACCTGGGTCGGGACCGGCGCGCTCAGCGCGGCGCCATGCGCAGCGCGCCGTCGAGGCGGATGACCTCGCCGTTGAGGTGGCCGTTGGCGACGATGTGCGCGGCCAGCGCGGCGAATTCCTCGGGCAGGCCCAGGCGCTTGGGGAAGGGGATGGCCGCGGCCAGGTTCTGCTGCACCTCCTCGGGCAATTCCTTCATCAGCGGGGTGGCGAACAGGCCGGGCGCGATGGTGCAGACGCGCACGCCGAACTGGGCGAGGTCGCGCGCCAGCGGCAGCGTCATGCCGACGATGCCGCCCTTGGAGGCCGAGTAGGCCTCCTGGCCGACCTGGCCATCGAAGGCGGCGACCGAGGCGGTGTTGACGACGACACCGCGTTCGCCGTCGGCCAGCGGCGCCAGCGCCGCGATGCGACTCACCGCCAGGCGCGTCATGTTGTAGGTGCCGATCAGGTTGATGCGCACGACGCGCTCGAAGTCCTCCAGCGGCGCCGGCGAGCCGTCGCGCTGCACGATGCGCTTGGCGGTGCCGATGCCGGCGACGTTCATGAGGATGCGGGCCGGGCCGTGGGCGGCCGTGGCGGCGTCCAGCGCGGCGGTGACGGAGGCGGCATCGGTGATGTCGCAGCGCAGTGCCAGCGCGCGGTCGGCGCCGAGCTCGTCGGCCACGCGGCGCGCGCCGGCCTCGTTGATGTCGAGCAGCGCGACGCGAACGCCTTGGGCGGCGAGGGTGCGGGCCACGGCTTCGCCGAGGCCGGAGCCGGCGCCGGTGACGAGGGCGGCTTGTCCAGTGAGGTTCATGGTGGTCAGCGGTGGGGGGTGATGACGTCGGGATGGCCGTCGGCGGCCTCGTGCAGCAGCTCGACCAGCGCCGCGCGGCGGCTCAGCACCGCGCGCTGGTTGATCGAGCCCTTGTCGGTGATCTCGCCGCCGTCGATGGATGGCGGCTCGGCGAGCAGCAGCAGGCGCGCCGGGCGGTTGGCGCTGCCCGTGCCCTGGGCCCAGAGCTGGTCGGCCAGGTCCTGGAAGAAGCCGCGCACGATCGAATGGGCCAGCACCTGGGCGGCGGGCAGGCTGTCGGGCAGCTCCGCCAGACGGCGGACCTCGCCCAGGCGCGGCACGATCAGCAGGCCGATCTCGTCGCGCCCCAGGCCGGTGACGACCGCGTCGTGCACGCAGGGAAAACCCAGCGCGACCACGCGCGCGCGCAGCGGGCCGACGCTGACGAAGGTGCCGGTGGACAGCTTGAAGTCCTCGGCGATGCGACCGTCAAACATCAGGCCCTGGGCCGGGTTGGCGGGATCGGCGGGCCGCGCGGCGTCGCCGGTGCGGTAGTAGCCCTCGTCGTCGAAGGCCTCGCGCGTCAGCTCGGGCTCGCGCCAGTAGCCGGGCATCACGTTGGGGCCGCGGAAGCGCACCTCGTGCTTGTCGCCGGCCGGCACCAGCTTGACCTCCACGCCGGGCACCGGGCAGCCGATGAAGCCGGGCCGGCTGTCCTCGGGGATGGCGAAGGTGCAGGTCGGGGCGGTCTCGGTCATGCCCAGGCCCGCGGCCAGGCGGATGCGTTCGCCAATGGCGGCCTCGGCGAGCTGGTTGAAGGCGTCCAGCGTCTTGGCCGAGAGCCCCGCGCCGCCGCATTCCACCAGGCGCAGCCGGCTGAAGAAGTGGTCGCGCAGCGCGGTGTCGGCCCGCAGCGCCGAGACCAGCTCGTCATACCCCTTGGGCACGTTGAAGAAGATCGTCGGCGCGATCTCGCGCAGGTTGCGCAGCGTGTCCTCGAAGCGGCCCGGCACCGGCTTGCCCTCGTCGATGTAGAGGCTGCCGCCGTTGTAGAGCACGATGCCCAGGTTGTGGTTGCCGCCGAAGGTGTGATTCCACGGCAGCCAGTCCAGCACCACCGGCGGCTCCTCCGCCAGGAAGGGCAGCGTCTGCAGCGTCATCTGCTGGTTGGCGCACCACATGCGCTGCGTCACGATCACGCCCTTGGGCGCCTTGGTCGAGCCCGAGGTGAACATCAGCTTGACGATGGTGTCCGGACCCACCTGCGCATGGGCGACGTCCAATGCAGACCCCGGCGCGGTGTCGAGCAGTTCGTCGAAGCGCTCCGTGGCCCGGCCGGTGAGCCGGCCCTCGCCGAGGATCACGCGGGTCCCGGCCTCGACCACCGCCTCGATGGCCGCGGCGTAGCCTGGATCCGCCGCGTAGACGGCACCCGGCGTGGCCTTGCCGACGATGTGGCGCAGGCGGCCGAAGTCGGTCGACACCAGCGAGTAGGCCGGCGAGATGCTGACGCTCGGGATGCCGGCCCACATCGCGCCCAGCATCAGGCTCAGGTGCGGGAGGTCGTTGTCGGACAGGAGGACCAGCGGCCGGTCCACGCCCAGGCCCCGGTCCAGCAGCGCCTGGCCCAGCGAGCGCGCGCGCGCCAGCATGTCGGCGTAGCTGAGGGCGCGCCAGGCGCCATCCGGATCGCGCTTCGCGGCGAAGAGCCGGTCCGGCGCGGTCCGCGCCCAGTGCTGGAGGCGCTCGCCCATGTGCCGGGGATAGGCCGCCAGCGCCTCGGTCGAGCGCAGCACGAAGCCGCCGTCGTCGCGCGGCTCGACGCGGGTGTGGTCCAGGCAGCCGCCGATGGCGACGGGGCGGTAGCGCGGCTTCATGACTTGACGATCTTGGGGCTGCGTTTCTGCAGGAAGTCCTGCAGCCGTTGCTTGGCCACTTCGTCGCCCTGGGCGATGGCGGCCATCAGCGACTCCATGAACAGGCCGTCGGCCTGCGGCAGGTCGGCGATGCGCGGCAGCGCCTGGGTCACGGCGAAGTTGGACAGCGGCGCATTCTGCGCGATGCGGCCGGCCAGCTCGATGGCCTTGGCGACGGCCTCTCCGGGCGGCACCACGTACTGCGCCAGGCCGCGCCGCTCGCCCTCGTGGGCATCCAGCACGCGGCCGGTGAGCATCATGTCGGTCATGCAGGCCGTGCCGGCCAGGCGCGGGATGCGGGCCGAGCCGCCGCCACCGACGAAGATGCCGCGCTGGCCCTCGGGCAGGCCGAAGTAGGCGGTCTCGTCGGCCACGCGGATGTGGACGGCCGCCGCCAGTTCCAGCCCGCCGCCCACGACCGCGCCGTGCAGCGCCGCCACGACCGGCACGCTGCAGAACTGCAGCGCGTCCATGACCACATGCCAGCTGCGCGAGTGCAGCACGCCTTCGGCCACGCTGCGCTCGCTGAGGTCGGACAGGTCCAGGCCGGCGCAGAAGTGCGCGCCTTCGCCGCTGACGACCAGCGCCCGCGTCGACGGCGGCAGGTTGAGCAGGGCGGTGTGCAGCTGCCGCATCAACGCCTCGTTGATGGCGTTGCGCTTGGCGGGGCGGTTCAGGCGCAGGTGCGTGACGGCGCCGGCATGCTCGATGAGCAGCAGGTCGAGTTGGGCCAGCAGGCCGCTGGCGGGGAGGAAGTCGGTGGCGGCGTTCATGCGGGGCTCGCGGAGGTGAGGGCGGCGGCCAGGCCGCCCCAATGGTCGCGGAAAAGTCCGGCGTCCATGGTCTTCACGTCGCGCATCAGCGGGCGGAATTCCATGTGGGCCAGCACGTCGCGTTCGAGGTCGATGCCGGGCGCGATCTCGGTCAGCTCCAGGCCGTCCTCGCGCAGCGCGAAGACGGCGCGCTCGGTGACGAAGAGCACCTCCTGGCCGCGGCGCGCGGCATCGCGGCCGTTGAAGGTGATCTGCTCGACCTGCTCGACGAACTTGCGCGCGCGGCCTTCCTGACGGATGTGGAGCTCGCCGTCCGAGACGGCGAGTTCGACACCCCCGGCGGTGAAGCTGCCGCAGAACACGAGGCGCGGCGTCGAGGCCGTGATGTTGATGAAGCCGCCGCAGCCGACCGGGCGGCCGTTGAACTTGCTGACGTTGACGTTGCCGTGGCGGTCGGTCTGGGCCAGGCCCAGGAAGCTGCAGTCCAGGCCGCCGCCGTCGTAGAAGTCGAACTGCGAGGACTGCTCGATGATGGACTCGGGGTTGTAGGCCAGGCCGAAGT